>Ga0265797_10000595_pt1 | contig 65677 bp, 69 predicted proteins | sample P2T30metagenome_FD_192433 | JGI IMG/M metagenome (GOLD analysis project Ga0265797, IMG submission 192433) | Plant litter microbial communities from East Loma Ridge, Irvine, California - P2 T30 | ecosystem: Environmental > Terrestrial > Plant litter > Unclassified | place: USA: California... | reverse complement strand
CTTCGCGCTCTTGCTCGGCAAACAGGCTGATTCGGGGCTTCATCATCACGCAACTCTCGGGCTTGGTTCGGTGTCAGAATTCTACCGACCTGCCGCCATGTCAGCCGAGGTTTTTAGAGGTGCCCTTTAGTATGAGTGTGCGGTTGTTGAGCAATCAACCTGACCGTCGGCGCAATGTCTTCATGTTTACTGCAATTTAATCCACAGAACTGCTTGCTTGGACAGCGTCGGCACGAAATTGAAACTGGCCACTGAGTCTTCGATTATCCGGCACTTGTGATGCCGGTGAGGTGTCAATAGTTTCTGTTTTATGGCGAAGTCGTTTGTACTCTCCTGGCAACCAGCTCTGGCCAATTTGCATCGACGTTACGCAGTAGCAAAGTCGCGGCCTCGTCTACGCGCGATATTCAAGGCAATAATCATCTCATCCAAACGAGAGGAAAACATGCTGATGTGTATGCGCGCGCGTCGGAGCTGAAAGGTCAACCGGTTGTCGGCAGTCGCCATTGTGTCGCATTGGTCCAGCACTTCGCGGGTGCTCCCATCACTGCAAACTGGCGAGAAGGTGAACCTGTTGTTGGTAACGTTTCGCTGCGCCAGGGCACGGCGATTGCGACCTTTGTCAACGGTCGATATCCCAACCGCCGGCATGGCAATCATGCTGCGTTTTATGTGGGACAAGCGATGGGCGGAATATATATTGCTGATCAGTGGAAGGCTGATAACAAGCGTTCTATCTCCGTACGGTTCATCCGGTCGCAGGGCAAGGATGTGAGTGGAAATTACATCAACCCCAGCAACAATGCCGATGCATTTGCCGTCATCGAGTGGGGACGATCATGAAATTACGCCAAACGATGCACGGACCGACAACCTGGCTGATCGCAATCGCCCTCTGTCCAATGATCTCAACCACAGCAGCCGAAGTGATCGAGTGCCCACGGTCGATCGACCCACCGTCGCTGCGTGTGCAAGATGCGCCGCAAGGATGGACTCCATATATTGGCGCTCCGCTTTATCTCCATGGGGCTACACCCATGAACGGTCCGCCAGAACAGCTGGGCGAACTGGCGGATTTTCGCCAGACCCGAAAGAGCGGCGTATGGACCTACACCTATCAACTCGAGGGTAAGTTCCCCGAAGGGAAATGGCTCGCTTGCACCTATGGGGAGGCTGACCAGTTTACGCTGGCGAAGCGGCTCGATGACAATATCCACTCTTGCTCGTTCACTTTTCGAAAAGGAAAATACGTCGGCCAAAACGACATCGTGATCGCGTGCAAATAAGGCATGTCGGCGCGATGCTCGCGTTTACATTGCGCGTGAGAGTTTAGTCTGGCTTGTCCGGCACCGCGACACCCCGACAGCGCGCCTTGATGCTCGCGGTCGGTGGTAAGCCTCAATTTTCAAGCGCGAGTGTTTATCTGGGCACGGGGCGCCCCTTCGCCGCCGCATCGATCTCCGCACCCCACGGATCCTTCACCACGACCGCCTTGCCACTCTCGGCAAAGTCCATGATCTCGTCGCTGGCCCGCGCATACCGTGGCCATGCTGCCAGCCCGCCGCCATTCGGATCCCCCGCCTTGGCAAAGTTCACCAGATACGCGCTCATCGCCTTGCCGACATCCAGATCACGGCTGGTGGCTTGGCCTGCGTACTTGGTCTTCACGGTATCGAAGAAAAATGGAATATCCGTCGCATGCTGCGCCCCCGGCTTGCCGATCGAGTCCGCCACATACGAGAAGCGGTACGCATATACCGGTACCCCATGGTCGGCCAGGGTCGCTGCAAGACTGCGCGCGCCCGCCACCATGAACCCGGTCTTGCCCCCGATATCCGCACTGGTCGCCCCGATCATCACCGGCACCTTGTGCATGCGGCCCTGGGCAAACGCGGCGCGCGAATCGATCGCGATTTTGCCGTCGACGAACGGCCCGTGATACGTCGGCGTCTTTTGCTGCATGAAGTTGGCCAGGTTCAGCCCATCGACCACCTGGTCGGCCGGCAGCGCGCGCAGCTTCGACAGCGCATCAGGATCGTCGGCCGCGATGCCTTTGCCGGCTGCGAAACTGATCCCGATTTTTTCGGCAGCGGCGAGGGGCGTCGGCGCCATCCCGCCATCCCCGCCGGACATCACCACCGCCCTGGCAAACAAGCCCTTGCTGCGCGGCGAGGTCAGCAGCATGTTGACCGACATCCCGCCCGCCGATTCACCGGCCACCGTCACGTTCGATGGATCGCCGCCAAACTTCGCCACATTGCGCTTGACCCATTCCAGCGCTGCAAGCTGGTCCATGAACCCGTAGTTCCCTAGCGGCGCCGTCGAGCCATGCTCGCGGCTCAGCTGTGGATGGGCGAAGAAGCCGAAGCGTCCGATCCGGTAATTGAAACTGACCACGACCGCGCCCTGTTTCGCCAGTTCCGCGCCCGAATACACGGGCGGCGACGAGCCGCCATTGACGAAGCCGCCGCCATAGATCCAGACGATCACCGGCAGTTTCGCGGCGTCGCCGGCCGGCTTCCACACGTTCAGGTACAGGCAGTCCTCGGCGGGCGTTCTGCCGAGCGGGGCGGCGTCGCTGGGGAAAGGCAGTTGCATGCAGTCGGCGCCGTAGGCGGTGGCCGGACGGATCTTGTCCCAGGCCGCGACTGGCTGCGGGGCGCGCCAGCGTAAATCGCCGACCGGCGCCGCGGCGAACGGGATGCCCTTCCAGCTCTCCACGCCCGCGCTTGCCGCTCCCTGTACCTTGCCGCTGTCGATCGCGATCACCGGCCCATCGGTCGCGGCGAATGCCAGCGGCGTGGCCAGGATCAGGGAAGCAAAAACGGGTGGCAGGGCGGTGAAACGTGGCATCGGGACATCTCCTGGTCGAGCTGTTGATCAGTCGACATGGTAACCGAACCGCTCAGCTGACGTTGTCGAACACGGTTTGCAGGAAGTCGACGAAGACGCGCACGCGTGGCGATAGCTGGCGGCTTTGCGGGTACAGCACGTAAACCGGCAGCGCCGGCGGATTCAGGTGCGGCAGCAAGACTTCGAGCGTGCGGCTGCGCAGTTCCTGCTCGACCCGGTAACGTGGCAATTGCATGATGCCGAGTCCCGCGATGCCGTTGGCCGCATACATGTCGGTGCCGGTCACGGACACGGCGCCGGGCAGCGTGATCTGGCGCACCGCACCGTCGACCATGAATTCCAGCGGATAGGGCCGCGACGTTTCCGGTGAAATGAAGTTGATGGCCCGGTGGCGCTCCAGCGCCTCGAGGGTGGCGGGGCGGCCGTGCCGGTTCAGGTAGCTCGGGCTGGCGCAGGTGACCTGCGCCAGCTCGGTCAGTTTCTTGGCGACGATCGACGAATCCTGCAGGTTACCGACGCGCAGCACGCAGTCGATTCCGTCGCGCACCAGGTCGACCAGCCGGTCGCCTTCGCTGATATGCAGTTCGATCCCGGGATAGCGGTCCAGAAAGGCGGGCAGGGCCGGCGCAATGAAGGTGCGCGCCAGCGTAGCCTGCAGGCTCACGCGCAACTGGCCCGCCGGGTCGGCGCGCGTGAACACGTTTTCCATCTCGCTCAGGTCGGCCAGCAGGCGCACGCAACGGACGTAATAGGCCTGGCCGTCGAGCGTCGGCGTGACCACCCGCGTGGTGCGCTCGAGCAGGCGGGTGCCTACCCGCTGTTCGAGACGCTTGATCGCGTTGGTCACGCTCGCGCGTGGTAACCCTAATTGTTCTGCCGCCAGCGTGAAGCTGCGGCGCTCCACGATCCGTGTGAAGACCCGCATCTCCTGGAAGCGGTCCATATGTGTTGCCATGCACCCATCAATCTCTGTGTAGTCGAAAAAATCAGGTCGCCAAGGACCTGTCCCGGTAGGCTCGGGAAGCGGATGCCGATGCATGGCAGGCGCTGGCAAGGCGCGAGGAGGCCGCATGGCTAGCCATGCAACGACGAGCAACGCAGCCAGCACTTGCCAGGCGCGGCAGCAGCGACTCCAGCCTACCGGGATAAGTCCTCAGCATGCTGAGTCAATTACCTTAGCAACGATATCGCTGCCGGGCAATCAAAAACGCTGTCTGTGGGATTTATGCTGCCATCAGCGAAACCATGTGCCAACGCGGCAGATACGCTACTGTATCTTTCTAACTGAAAAACACATATTTCCTGGGTAAAACGGGTGATTATCGGTCATTGCGTTGCTTTGGGGCCATAATAGACAATTAGATACACAAAATGTCACGCAATGGGGGCGGCGTTCCGTTTCGACTGGCGGTTTCAGCGTTATCATGACGGATTATTACCTGTTTGCAAGTTTTTGGTATGCGCGGTCTGCTCTGTAAAATTCGTTTGTCCACCCTCATGACGCTGGCGGTCTGCGTCGCCGTGGCATTGACGGTTGCCTTGCAACTGGCAGTGGTGAACCACTTCGCCGTGCGCCAGGCCGGCAACGAAGCCCAGCTGCGCCTGCAGCAATTGTCCTGGCAGATGCGTGACGCCCTCAACCGCGTGGTGGAGCAGGCCACTGGCGACGCCCGGCTGCTGGCCGCCTTGCCGCAGGTACGCCATGCGCGCAGCCCGGGGTCGGCGCGGGTGGCGCTGGAAAGCCTGCAGCAGACCTTTCCCGACTATGCCTGGATCGGCATCGCCAATACCGATGGCCGCGTGATTGCGTCGACCATGGGGCTGCTGGAAGGCAACGATGTCAGTGCGCGGCCGTGGTTCATTGCCGGGCAAACCGGCGTGCGCGCATCCGACTACCATCCCGCGCTGCTGCTGGATAAACTGCTGCCGCGCAGCCCCGATCCGTGGCGCTTCGTCGACGTGTCCACGCCCGTGTTCAGCCAGGAAGGCGAACTGTTCGCGGTGCTCGGCCTGCACCTGAGCTGGGAGTGGGCGCGGCGCCAGGCACGCAAGCTGCTCACGCCGGCGCTGCGCGAATATGGCGCCGAGATTCTGGTGGTGCGCGACGATGGCACTGTCATGCTGGGGCCGCAGGAGCTGGTCGAACAGAAGCTCGATACGGCCAGCCTGCGCCGCGCCCGTGCCGGCGACACCGGCGCGCTGCGCGAAACCTGGCCCGATGGCCGCACCTACCTGACCGGCTTCAGCCAGACCGGCCAGGCCGGCAACGATGCGTCGCTGCGCTGGTCGGTGCTGGTGCGCCAGGTCGAAGACAAGGCGCTGGCCAGCGCCGCCGAATTGCAGCACCGCATGCTGATGTGGAGCGCACTGCTCGGCCTGGTGCTGGTGGGCGCGGCGGCCTTCGTGGCGCGCCGCCTGACGCGGCCGATGGCCCGCCTTGGCGAAGCCATCGAGCGCGTCACCGAGGCCACCGCGGCAGGCAAAGAGTTGCCGCCGATTCCGCAAATCCACGGCTTTCACGAAGCCAATATGCTGTCGCGCACGCTGCGCGGCCTGGTGGCGAGCGAGGCCGAATACCGCGGCGCGCTGCAGGCCATGAACGAAGCGCTCGAGAGCAAGGTGGCCGCCCGCACCGCCGAGCTGCAGGCGCTGCTGTTGCGCGATGTGCTGACCGGCCTGCCGAACCGGCGCGCGCTGCTCGAGGCGCTGCCGGAGGCGATGTCGCGTGCGCGCCGGGTCGATCGTCCGGCCGCGCTGCTGTTCATCGACATGGATGGCTTCAAGGCCGTGAATGACAACCACGGCCACGAAGAGGGTGACGAGCTGCTGCGTCAGTTCGGCGCGCGCCTGGCCGGGGCGGTGCGCAAGACCGACATGGTGGCGCGCCTGGCCGGCGACGAGTTCGTGGTCGTGCTCGAGATGCTGACCGATGTGGCCCATGCCGAGGACACTGCCGCCAAGCTGCTGGCCTGCGTGCGCGAACCGTACCGCCTGCGCACCACCGGCGTGACCGTTGGCGCCAGTATCGGCGTGGCCGTGTTCGGCCCGAACGACAAGCCGGACCTGGACGGCTGGCTGGCGCGCGCCGACCACGCCATGTATGCGGCCAAGCGCGGCGGCAAGAACGCGGTGGCGCTGGCGGCCGTCCCCCTTTGATCGACCAGTTGCCGGGCGCGGCCGGCGCTGGCAGACTGGCTGTTCTCCCAGCAGGCCATTGCCCATGTCCGAAATCAGCCAGATCATCGCCACCCTCAAGCGCCAGCTCAAGCTGCAGGGCCTGACCTACCGCGACGTCGCCAGCGCGCTCGATTTGTCCGAGCCCAGCGTCAAGCGCCTGTTCGCCAGCGAGCAGTTCACGCTCGAGCGCATCGTCGAGGTGTGCAGCCTGCTCGGTTTCACCCTGGCCGAGGTGGCCCAGGACGCCCAGAATGGCCAGCGCCGGCTGCGCACCCTGAGTGTCGACCAGGAGGCCGAGCTGGTGTCCGATCCGCAATTGCTGCTGGTCGCCGTCTGCGCACTCAATCACTGGCGGCTGGACGACATGACCGGCGCCTACCGGTTCGATGAGGCGCAGTGCGTGCGCCATTTGCTGCGCCTCGACCGGCTGCAGCTCATCACCTTATTGCCGGGCAACCGGATCCGCCTGAACGTGGCGCGCGACTTCGACTGGCTGGCGGACGGCCCGATCCGCCGCTTTTTCCTCGAGCAGGGCATGCCCGACTTTGTCGCGGGCGACTTTGGCGGTGCGCGCGACGCGCTCGACTTCGCCCATGGCATGCTGACCGAAAGCGCGCGCGCCAAGCTGGAGGACGAGTTGCGCCAGTTGCGTGCGCGCTTTGCCCAGCTGCACGAGGAAAGCCTGGCCGCGCCGCTGGCGCAGCGGCGCGGCAGCGGCCTGCTGCTGGCGCTGCGCGAATGGGAGCCGGCCGCGTTTGCCGCGCTGCGCCGCTGAAATCTTGCGCTAACCCAAAGCCTGTATAAAACCGCAAGTTATGTGAGGTAGTAGACAGATCAGCTTGCGGTAACGGGGGGATAGTAGGCGTCAGGAGGGGAAGACGCCATGAAAATGTCCATCGTTGCATTCGCCGTGCTCGGAGGCAGCGCGGCATGCGTCTCGGCGCAGACCACGGCGCCTGCAGCCGGGGCGGGCGCCTCCACGATCCAGGAAACGGTGTGTTCGCATGCTTGCATGGCCGAGCTGCAACTGGCCGCGCGCGCCGACGGTGTCGCCGCTGCGGCGGCGCCATCGATCTTCACGGTCGAGCAGGCCATCGATGCCGGCAGCAATCTCAGCGGCGGCCCCGGCACCGTCACCATCGGCCGCCAGTACAACCTCGACTATACGACCCTGAACGAAGTCGGCGACCCTTTCCATGGCGGCCTGGCGGCACAGTCCGCGCCGCATGGCGTGCGCGCCGACGACAGCGTCGCCTACGAGGGCCGCGTTGCCGGCCTGAGCACGGGCGCCAAATGGGGCAAGGGCGATGTCGACGGTTCGCCGTCGGGTCGCGCCTGGGGCATGACGGTCGGCATGAGCGTCGGCCCGCTCACCATCCGCGCGGCGCACCAGAACCGCAATGTCGCCAAGATCACCCGCTACGACCAGGCCGGCATCAGCATGGCGGCCAAGAATTCGATCGTCGCCGCCAATATGCGTTTCGACTGGGGCACGGCGTATGCCGCCTACAGCGCCAGCCGCGGCTGGGGCAATTCGCCGCTGTTCAATCCGGACAACCCCTACGGCGCCAATATCGCCTCGACCCGCACCACCGACAGCCGCGACATCCTGGCGGGCGTGGCCGTGCCGGTCACGCGCTCGACCACGCTGCTGGCGTCGTACATCCGCCGCAACGACCGCGACCCGTCCAACCACGATGCGCGCCAGCTGGCGCTGGGCGCGAGCTACATGGTGTCGCGGCGCATGGATTTCTATGCCGCCTATTCGCGCATCCAGCATCTGGCGGGCGTGCATGTCGGCGTCAAGCCGGGCAACGGTTCGGCGCTCAATGTCGGGATGCGGCGCGCGTTCTGAGCTGCTGCCTGCACCCGCTGCTGGCGCCTGGCCTCGGTGGCGTCGTGCGCTGCGACGTTGCACGGCGAAATTCGGTACCCTGTCTCCATGGTTTAACACTTCATGAGGAGGCACTATGACTGGTACCAGCACACTCGACCCCGATAACTTCCCGGACGGTCCCGACCGCAGCCTGGGCAAGGGCCACGGCATCGACGCGCTCGGCCCGAGCGACATTTCCGACACCGGCAGCGACGTCGTCGGCGGCCCCGGTTTCGCGGGCAATCTCGATCCCGAGCAAACGCTCGACTTCGACCAGGGCACGACGTCCGACCTCGAGGCAGGCCATGCCGGCGACACTGCCGGCCCTGACGTCGGCGACGCCGATTTCTCGGGCGACAGCGACATGGGGGGCACCGGCGAACGCGCCGCGGCCGGCCGCGATGCCGTGGCCAGGGACGGCGCCGACATCGATACCGACCACATCGAAACCATCCCCGATCTGCCGCTGACCGAGGATGATACCGATTTCCTAGCGAGCCAGCCGCCGCGAGAGGGCTAAGGCCGCCAGAATTGCGCCGCCGCCCAGCAGGGCGGTGGCAATCGGTTTGGCGCGCAGGCTGGCCGCCGTGTACGGGCTGCGCTCATGCACGTGGTGCGGCGAGCCCTGGCGCTCGCGCAGTTCGCGCGTGTGGTCGGGGCGGTGCAGGGCGTCGCGGCGCGACGGGTCGGCGGCGTAGCCCATCTTCTGGTTCTTGAACATGGTCGCTTCCACGTACTTGTCGAACAGGCGCGGCAGCAGGCGCGATCCCGACGCGTTCATCCTTGCCGCACCGCCGACGAACACGTCGCGCTTCGGATGCTGGGCCGCGTATAGGATCGCGTCGGCCACCAGCTCGGGCGCGTAGACCGGCGCCGGCAGCTTCGGTTCGCGGTCCATGTAGTTCTTGGCATGCGCCGCGAACATGGTGTCGATGCCGGCCGGTTTTACCAGCGTCACCGACAGCTGGGCCTTTTCCTTTTCCAGTTCCATCCGCAGCGAGTCGGTGAAGCCTTTGACCGCGTGCTTGGACGCCGCATACATGCCCTGCAGCGGAATGCCGTGCTCGGACAGTTCGCTGCCCAGGTTGATCAGGGCGCCGCCGCCATGTTTCTTCATGCGCTTGACCGCTTCCAGCGAGCCATTCACCACGCCCCAGAAATTGGTCTGGAACAGGCGGTGGTGGTCTTCGGGCGAGATGTCCTCGATACGGCCGAAAATCGAGATGCCGGCATTGTTGACCCAGGTGTCGATGCGCCCGAAGCGGTCGATCGCGGCCGCGCCGATGCGCTCGACGTCGTCGATCTTGCCGACGTCGGCGGTGACGGTGACGACCTCGGCGCCGCGCGCCTTCAGTTCGTGGGCGAGTTCGTCCAGCGCATCGTCGGCGCGGGCGGCCAGCACCAGGCGGGCGCCGCGTTCGGCGGCCATGCGCGCGGTGGACAGGCCGATGCCGCTGGTGGCGCCGGTGATGACGATGACCTGGTCGTGGAGTTTGCGGAGTTTGATGGGCATTGCGCGATCCTTTCCTTGCTGTGGTGTGCGGGGAAGGACTGCCGGCGGTGAAAACTGCCGGGCAGGCCACGAATTGGTGAAATGTTCACTTCGTGGTCGATGTTGATATTTCAAGCGAAATCTTGGCGCGCGCCACGATCAGCCCGGTGGCGCCGCACGCTGCTGGCGACGCGGTGATGGTGGTCAGCGGGAACCATCATGAAACATTGGCGGCCTGGCCGCCGATCCGACGCCGGGCAGGCAATCGTTGAACGCAAAATGGGGAAATCAGTCCACTGGATCGATTCCCCGGTCCGATACGGCGCCATCGCCATGGCGCCGATCCCCATGCTTACTTCCTGGTATAGATCTGGTCGAACACGCCGCCATCCGCGAAGTGGGTCTTCTGGGCCTGGGTCCAGCCGCCCAGCTCGCTGATCTGGAACAGCTTGATCTGCGGGAATTGCGCCGCGTATTTCTTCGAGAATTTCTCGACCGCAGGGCGGTAGTAGTTCTTGGCGATGATGTCCTGGCCTTCATCGCTGTACAGGTATTGCAGGTAGGCTTCGGCGACCTTGCGGGTGCCTTTCTTGTCGACGTTCTTGTCGACCACGGCCACCGGCGGTTCGGCCAGGATGCTCAGCGACGGGGCGACGATCTCGAACTTGTCCGGACCAAGTTCGCGCAGCGCCAGCAGCGCTTCGTTTTCCCAGGCCAGCAGCACGTCGCCGATGCCGCGTTCGACGAAGGTGGTGGTCGCACCGCGCGCGCCCGAGTCGAGCACCGGCACGTTCTTGTACAGCGCGGCCAGGTAGTCGCGCGCGGTCTTGTCGCTGCCGCCCGGCTGGCGCAGCGCGTAGCCGTAGGCGGCCAGGTGATTCCAGCGCGCGCCGCCCGAGGTCTTCGGATTCGGGGTGATCACCGACACGCCCGGCTTGACCAGGTCGGCCCAGTCGCGGATCTGCTTCGGATTGCCCTTGCGAACCAGGAAGACGATGGTCGAGGTATACGGTGCGCTATGGTATTGCAGGCGCTTGTCCCAGCCCGCGTTGATCAGGCCCTTGTCGCGGATGGCGTCGATGTCGTAAGCCAGCGCCAGGGTGACGACGTCGGCCTGCAGGCCATCGATCACCGAACGCGCCTGCTTGCCAGAACCGCCGTGCGACTGCTTCACATTGACGTTGTCGCCGGTCTTGGCTTTCCAGTGCCTGGCAAAGGCGGCGTCGAAATCATGGTACAGCTCGCGGGTCGGGTCGTACGACACATTGAGCAGGTTGACGTCGGCGGCGAAAGCGGCCGACGGCACCAGGAGCGGACCCAGCAGGGTAGCCGCGGCGAGCGAACGAATGATGGTCTTGCGAAGCATTTGTTATCTTTCTTCAGGTGGGGTAGCGCTAGCGTACGGCCCGGGCCTGATGTTGGAAAACGAATAAATTCGCACATCCATATGCGTTTTGCGAAACCCGCTCGACGCACGGGGCAAGTGGTTAATGCGCCTTCGACAGGATCAGCAGCCAGCGGCGCAGCAGCAGGATCTCGACATGGCCCGGCTCGACACCGGTATCGCACTCGATCACAGGATTGACGGCGTAGAAACGCTTGCGGAAGTCACGGGTCAGGAGGATTTCGCGGCGGCCGAGGCGCACCATGAAGTTGACGGGAGCGTGTTCCTGGCCGAAGGAGCTGTTCAGAGTGGTCATGTTCGTTTCCTCTTTATCGAGTCGATTGTGCAGTGAGGCAAGAATAACACAACTACTGTATGAATCCACAGGTACTGTTCGGATATACAGTAAATTTTCCTGTGTGTGGTATTTTCGCCAAGTCGGTCATAATCCCGTCATCATGAATAATGTCCTGCCCCGCCTGCAGCGCTTTACCGCCGCACGCTTCTCGCCCGAGGGCGAATACGGTCTTCACCTCACGGTCGGCATCGCGCTGCTGCTTGGCGCCATGGCGCTGTTCGCGCGCCTGGCCAATGCGGTCGTGGCCGGCGCGCCGATCACCGCTTTCGATGTCGAGGTCGCCAACTGGCTGCACGCCCACGCCAGTCAGGGTGGACTCCTGCGCGATACCCTGATGGTCCTGACCACCATCCACAACACGCCCGGCGTGCTGGCCATCGCCTTCGTCTGCGCGGTGTGGTGGTACCGGCGCGGCCACCACTACTGGACCGTGGCGCTGGTTTCGGCGGTGCCGGGCGGCATGCTGCTCAACGTCTTGCTCAAGCACGTGTTCGAGCGCACCCGGCCGCATTTCGCCGAACCGATCGTCACCTTGACCACCTACAGCTTCCCGAGCGGCCATACCATGGCCTCGACCGTCCTCTACGGCGTGCTGGCCTGTTATGTCGCGCGCCGGGCTGCCACCTGGCCGGGGCGCATCCTGCCGTTCGTGCTCGCTGCGCTGATGGTCGGCTGCATCGCGTTCTCGCGCATGTACCTCGGCGCCCACTACCTGACCGACATCCTGGCCGCCATCGTCGAAGGCTGCGGCTGGCTGGCGATCTGCGTCAGCGGCGCGGCCACGCTCAACCGGCGCCAGGCCGCGCGCCAGCGGCGCCAGGGTGGCGGGGCGCCACCACAGGAAATTTAACCGGAGACTTTCGATGCGCACCCTCGTTCACCTGTCCGACCTGCATTTCGGCCGTGTCGACCACGCCCTGCTCGGGCCCTTGCGCGAACTGGTCGAGCGCATCGCGGCCGACGTGGTGGTGATCTCGGGCGACCTGACCCAGCGCGCCCGCGAAGAAGAATTCGAAGAAGCGCGCGCCTTCCTCGACTCGCTGCCGGGGCCGCAGATCGTGGTGCCGGGCAACCACGATATCTCGCTGTACAACGTGTTCCGGCGCTTCATCAAGCCACTGTCGCGCTACAAGCGTTTCATCACCGACGACCTCGATCCGGCCTATATCGATGACGAGATCGCCGTGGTGGGCGTCAACACGGCACGCTCGCTGACCACCAAGTACGGCCGCGTCAGCCACGAGCAGGTGGCCGGCATCCGCGACCGGCTGGCCGGACTGGGGCCGGACATCACCCGCATCGTGGTCACCCACCACCCGTTCGACTTGCCCGAGCATTTCGAAAAGCGCGACCTGGTGGTGCGCGCGCCGATGGCGATGGAAGTGTTCGCCGAGACCGGCGTCGACATCCTGATGGCCGGCCACATGCACGCCAGCCACGCCGGCAGCACCGCCGCGCGCTACCAGATCAGCGAGTACGCGGCGCTGGTGGTGCAGGCCGGCACGGCGACCTCCACCCGAGGCAGGGGAGAAGTCAATTCGTTCAATGTGATCCGGGTCGCGCCGCTGCGGGTCGAGATCGATCGCTATGGCTGGGATGTGGTGCACGGACAGTTCTCGGTGGTGGCAACCGAGAAGTTCGTGCGCGCGGGCAGTGTATGGGCGCCGCATGTGGACGGGATGCTGGCGGCGGGGATTTGAGCTGCCCTGGAAAATCGTAGGGTGGACGGCTGCGCCGTCCACGCGTCCAGTTACAAAGAGCACTGCCACAGCGCGCAGGTGAACTGAACGCGTGGACGGCAAGCCGTCCACCCCACGGTACTATCTTGTCGCCGCCAGATCAGGCGATCGGCATCAGATCCAGTACTCCATCAGCCGCGACAATTTCTCGCGCATGCGGTCGCCCCATGGCCGCTTTTTCCAGTTCTCGAGCGTGATTTCCTTCGAGTGCCGCAGATCCTCCCTGAACGCCGCCTCCATATCCTTGCCGAACTCCGGATCGAGCACCACCACGTTCACCTCGTAGTTGTGGATGAAGCTGCGCCGGTCGATATTGGCCGAGCCGATCGACGACCACATGCCGTCGATGACGGTGGTCTTGGCATGCAGCACCGCCACCTGCAGCTGGTGGATGCGCACGCCGCCTTCGAGCAGCTCCTGGTAGAACGATTCGCCCGCATACTTGATGAAGTCGTGGTCCGACACGCCCGGCAGCACCAGCTGCACGTCCAGGCCGCGTCTGGCGGCGCTCACCAGGCCATCGACGATCTGCTGGTCCGGCACGAAATAGGCCGCGGTCAGGTGGACCGATTTCTTGGCTTCACCAATGGCCAGCACCAGCGACTTGTAGATTTCCGAATCGCGGTCGGGGGAGGTGGCCAGCACCCGCACCACTTTCGGGCCGACCGGGACCAGCTTGGGGAAGTAGTCGATCTCGGGCAGCTCGCCGGCGTCCTGGTGGATCCAGTTGTCGATGAAGGCCCACTGCAGCGCGGCCACCGCCGGCCCTTCGATCTTGATATGCGTATCGCGCCAGCCGACCTCGTCCTCGCGGACCTTGCCGGCGCGCTTGTTCGAGCGGAACAGCGAGCTGTTGGCGTAGGTGCTGCTGATATTGATGCCGCCGGTGAAGGCGACCTTGCCGTCGACCACCATGATCTTGCGATGGTCGCGGTTGTTCACCTCCCAGCGCCCGGGCCGCTTGGTCGGATTGACCGGATTGAATACCAGCACATTGATGCCGCCCTGGCGCAGCTGCTCGAAGAACTCCTTCGGCGTAGCCATCGTGCCGACGCCGTCGACGATGATATTGACCACCACGCCCTCGCGGCGCTTCTGGATCAGGATCTCGGCGAACTGCTGGCCGATCTCGTCGTGGTCGAAAATATAGGTTTCGAGGTTGATCGACGTGGTTGCCCCTCGTGCGGCCGCCATCATGGCGCGCATCGTGGCCGGACCGTCGAACAGGAGCGAGACCTGGTTGCCGGCAATCAGCGGTACCGAGGTCGCCTGTTCTTCCAGGATCGCCAGCGCCTTCAGGTCCGGCGTGGCGCGCGCCCAGCGGCGCTTGAGCAGCGCCGCAGCCTGGCCATCCTTCATTTCGCCGCGCTGGGTGGCAACGGTGGGGACCTTTTTATCGGGCACTCCGCCAAGGGTACTGGCATCGGGCAGTGCTTTGCAGGACGCCACCACGCCCACCAGGGCGAATACGGCAAACCAGGCGGCGAAGCGCTTCTTGTTCATTTGATGGTCCCCTTCATGGACGCGGGATCGGGCGGCGGCAGTTGCCGGTGCTTGGGCCCGATGAAAAAGTCGATCGGTGCGCTGGTGAACCGGCGCCCCAGCGCCTGCACCAGCGAAAAACCGCGTTTGACGCGAATATTGCGCGCGCGCAGCGCCACCCATAGCGCCAGCCCGAAGCTGACCAGCAGGTTGACGGTGCCGATCGCGAACACGCCGGCGGTGGCGTTGGCAAGCTGCATCGGCGTCATCTGGTAATCCAGCGCCACCAGCGCGGTCGCGAAGTTGGCGGCCGAGAAGGTGATGTGGCGGATGTCGATCGGCAGGCCGAGCAGGAAGCCGATCGTGCCGGTGGTGCCGAGCAGGATGCCGAAGAAGAAGTTACCCATCAGGCCGCCGAGGTTGTTCTCGACATACGCGCCCACGCGCGCCAGGCGTTCGGCGCCGAGCAGGCGGCGCAGCGTGCGCAGCTGCTGGACGCGCTGGCCGATGCGGGTGTACAGCGCCTTGTTGTCGTAGTAGCCCGAGATCAGGCCGGCCACGAACAGCCAGACGCCGGCCACCGCCGCATACAGCAGCGCCGGGCTGTGCAGCGGATCGATGTCGTTGAGCAGGTGCAGCGCCTTGATCGGGTCGACCAGGTGCCGGCCGGTGAACCATTGCACGCCCTCGGCGATGGCCCAGGCCACCGGAAACGCCACCACGACGTTGCCGAGCACCGCCACCATCTGGGTGCGGAAGACTTTGTTGACCAGCTCTGCCAGGCGCTCGACGTCGATGCCACGCCCGGTGGCGCTGCGGTGCAGCGAGGCGGCGATGCGCTGGGCCGTCATGGCCGGCTGCTTGGTCGCGACCGTGAAGTGCAGCATGTGGATCGCCACGAAGCCGAGCGAGTAGTTCATGCTGAACAGGAAAGCCTCGACCAGCGGCGGCGTGCGCAGATAGCCCAGCAGAATCTTGAACAGCGCCATGAAACCGACGATGAAGCCCGCGCCCGACGACGACCAGAACATCCTGCGCAGATCCTTGCGGCTTTCGGCAATGTAGTGCTCGCCGGTGCGGCTGGCGTTCTCGGTGACGTTCTTGGCCAGCAAATGGACGTTGTCGCGCACCAGGCCGCTGACCTGGTACTTGGTGTTGTGGGCCTCGATCAGTTCTTCGGCCAGCTCGATGGCGGCGCGCTGGCGCGGGCTCAGCATCGGCGTGGCGGGCAGGTCCAATATGCCGTTGGTGTCGGGAACCACCAGGTCCGGCGCCGGCGCAACCGGCACCGGGGTCGACGCCGCCTGGTCGGCGATGTCGACCAGGAACAGGAGCTTGCGCAGGCGGTCGATGCTCTGCTGGATCGCCACCAGCAGGTAGGTCAGGGCGATGCTGGTGCCGGTCGACAGCGCCAGGCGGCGGATCTTGAGCACCACTTCTTCGCACTGGTCGAGCATCACCAGCAAGTGCCTGGCGTCCTCGGGCTGCCCGACTTCGCCGGCCAGGTAGCGCGCGTATTCGTCGAGGTAGCGGTTGGTCTCGATGTTCTGCATCAGGAACGGCGAATCGAAGTTCTCGATCTGGCTGTAGCTGTGCACCAGGCGCGGCTCGAGGCCGAGTGCGCACACGCGGCAGGACAGGGTGCGCACCGCGTCGAGCAGGCCCTTGAGCGTTACGTAGCGGGCCTGGCCGGGCGCTGCGTCATCCGGCGGCGGCGCGGTGGCGATGATGTCGAACAGCGCCATCCAGTCGGCGTCGGGCACCGCGCGGATCCATTCGTAGTCGTCTTCGCGGTACAGCACCTGGTCGAGCGCGTCGGACAGGTACAGGTTGTCGAGCGCCGGCGGCAGGAAGCGGTACATGATGCGGCGTTTCAGCTCGGTCACGAAACCGTCGTTCGACAGGATGCCGATGTCGCTGTACAGGCTGGTATGACGGCGCCGCTCGAGCAGGGTCGTGATGTAGCGGCGCAGCGCCCAGGCCTGGGCGGGATTGCCTTTCAGGAGCTGGGTCAGCGTGCGCACTGCCTGGGCGGGATCGTCCAGCGATTGCCACACCCAGCGCTGGCGCGGGCGCAGGTGGCACACCAGCTCGACCAGCAAGTCGATGTTGTCGCTGTAAGGATCGATCCGTTCGAGTGTAGCTAGCATGTAGACGACTTTGGTTGGAAAGCCGTAGTGTACTTGAGTAGGCCTGTCAATATGGTGTGGCAACGAACAGTAATCCACAGCATGAGACCGCTAGACTGTCGTTAGTGGCGTTTGCCACACACCAAGAGGAAGCACCATGAAGCGCATGGCCGGGCTATCGATCCTTTGCTGCTTTCCATTCCTGGGCGTCATGGCGCAGCCACCCGGACAGCAAGCCGTCGTGCCGCTGCCGGCGCTGGGCGCCGACATGAAACGCGTGACGGTGTCCGGCATCGATGCCGGCGGCTTCATGGCCGGCCAGCTGGCCACGGCGTTCTCGCGTCATTTCCGCGGCATCGGCGTGATCGGCGCTGGGCCGTATTTCTGCGCCGGTACCTACAGCGCCCGCTCGACGCTGGAAAATGTGGTGACGGCCTGCACCGCGCCGGCCTCGCCCGCGCTCGGGGCGGGCGGCGACATCGCCTGGCAGAAGGCGCGCGAATTCGCCGCGGGCGGACAGATCGATCCGCTGGCCCACCTCAGGCGCCAGCGCGTGTACGTGTTCAGCGGCGCCGGCGACCGGGTGGTCGCGCCCGAGGTCAGCGCCCAGGTGGCGCGCTTCTACCGCCTGGCCGGGGCCGCGCCGGCGCAGATCCAGCACGCCCGGCACCTGCGCGCCGGCCACGGCTTCGCCACCGACAACCCGGACGACCTGCCGTGCGACGCCGGCAAGGCGCCGTTCTTCATCAATTGCGGCTTCAATGGCGCCCACGAACTGCTGCGCCATCTGCATCCGGGCATGCGGCGCGCCCCGGTCGCGACCGGGGCGGTCACCGGCAAGCTGCTGCGCGTCGACCAGGCGGCGTTTGCCGGCGCCGCCCAGGCCGGCATGGACGCCACCGCCTACCTGTTCGTGCCGAAAGCCTGCACCGGCGGCAAGTGCGCCGTGCACGTGGCGCTGCATGGCTGCCAGCAGGCCGCCAGCCAGGTGGCGGGGCGCTTCTACCAGCACCTGGGCTACAACGGCTTCGCCGATCCGAACCGCCTGATCGTGCTGTATCCGCAGGTGCGCGTGTCCCGCGAAAACCCGCAGGCCTGCTGGGATTTCTGGGGCTATTCGACGGGCGACACGTCGTTCGCGACCCGCGCGGCGCCGCAGATGCGCGCCATCATGGCGATGCTCGACCGGCTCCAGCAGCGCCGAAAATAGGGCGCGCCTGTACACGGCAGGGCGGCACCCGATACACTGGCATGGTTTTGCAACAAAGAAGGAAACCATGTACCTGACTTATTTCAACGGCCAATGGGCCGAGGGCAATGTGCCCCTGTATGGCGCGATGGACCACAGCCTGTGGCTCGGCTCGTCGGTGTTCGACGGCGCGCGCGCCATCCGCGGCAAACTGCCCGACCTGCGGCCGCACCTGGAGCGCGTCATCACGTCGAGCGAGAAACTGGGCCTGCGCTGCCCCTTGAGCGTGGACGAGATGGAACAGCTGGTGCGTGAAGGCGTGGCGAAGTTCCCGGCCGACGCCGAGCTGTACATCCGCCCGCTGGTGTTCGGCTCGGAAGGCTTCCTGATTCCGGTGGCGGAGAAGAGCCAGTTCGCACTGACCCTGTTCGATGCGCCTCTGCCGCCGTTCAGCGGATTCTCGGCCTGCCTGTCCACGCTGCGCCGTCCGCAACCGAACATGGCGCCGACCGACGCCAAGGCCTCGGCCCTGTACGCCAACTCGACCCGCGCGATGCGCGAAGCGAAAGAGCGCGGCTTCGAGCAGGCGATCATGCTCGACGCCGAGGGCCACGTGGCCGAATTCGCGGCCTCGAACCTGTTCATCGTGACCGAGGACGGCAAGGTAGTGACGCCGGCGCTGAACGGTACCTTCCTGGCCGGGATCACGCGTGCGCGGGTGATGGCGCTTCTGGCCGAGGCCGGCGTGGGGGTGGAAGAGCGCAGTGTCAAGGCGACCGAGTTGAACACGGCGCGCGAGATCTTCAGTACCGGCAACTACGGCAAGGTCACGCCGTGCACGCGCTACGAAGAGCGCACGCTGGAAGCAGGGCCGGTTGCGCGCCAGGCACGCGCGTTGTATCTGGCGTTCACCGAAGCCGGTTGATGGCGTCATTGCCGCGTTGGCGTTTTTACGCCGACGCGGCGATGGTCGGGCATGCCGCGCACGGGACGGTTTCCACTTGCCGACCGCTTGAATGGCACAGCCGTTCACCCTGCCGCATGGCGCGAGCAATAAAAAAGGCCGGCAAGGCCGGCCTTCTCTGAATACTGGACGATCAGCCCTGCGCCGGCTCCGCCACATAAATCTCGACACGGCGGTTGCGCGCCTTGCCCGAGGTGGAGTCGTTCGACGCGATCGGTTCGCGCGAACCGCGGCCTTCGATCGTGATGCGGTTCGGGTTCACGCCGCGGCCGGCCAGGTAGTCGCGGGTGCGCGAGGCGCGGTCGACCGACAGCGGCTGGTTGACCGAGTCGCTGCCGCTGCTGTCGGTGTGGCCGATGATGGTCACGCGGGTATTCGGGTTTTCTTGCAGCGTGCTGGCGAAGCGCTGCAGGATCGGCTGGAAGTTCGACTTGATGTCCGAACGGTTGGTGTCGAACGAGATATCGCTCGGGATTTCCAGTTTCAGGCGGTTGTCCTGGGTCTGGGTGACCTGCACGCCAGTCCCTTGCGTAGCCTGTTCCATCTGCTGCTTCTGCGCTTCCATGCGCTTGGACCAGATATTGCCGATCACCGCACCGGCCGCAGCGCCGATGGCGGCGCCGCCGGCTGCGCGGCCGCCGCCGCCGGGGCCAGTCGTGGCGCCGAGAATGGCGCCCAGGCCCGCACCCACGCCGGCGCCGGTTGCCGTACCGCGCTGGGTCTGGCTCATGTCGGCGCAGCCGGTAGCCAGCACGGCGAATGCCACGACAGCGGCTGCCGATTTAGAGATGTTCTTGTTCATGGTGGACTCCTTAAATAAAAAAAATCCGTTCAGCAGTCTCGCCCGTGACGGGCGCGACCACAAAAACGGATTGGGTGCGACGACGGTGCGTCAATCAAATTACTATATACCTCGGCCGCTGATCAGGCGAACCAGAATCATAATGACGGCAACGACCAGCAGGATGTGGATGAAACCACCGATGGTGTACGAAGTCACCAGGCCCAGCAGCCACAGGATAACGAGAACTACAGCAATGGTATAAAGCATGATGAATCTCCTCTAAGGGGTGCGCCGTTTGCGCTGTGATTCCAGTATGCTTCGGCCCGCTCGTCGTTACCGTTCGATGGCGTACATTAAACGCAAGATTTCTGTTTGCGCAAGTTCGGGATCCATCCCATCATCCCGATCAGGCCGGCACAGCCGATCAGGCAGCTCATCAATCCGCCCGCCACCAGGAACACGATGTCGTGCGCTTGCAGGTGGGCGTGACCATCCGGCGCCGGACTTGCGGACAGCAGGCCAAAGCCGGTCAGTACGATTCCCCAAACGATGATGCCGATCCATGTCAGGCTGTTCATGCGCTTCTCCCACGGTTGATGCTGCACCGCCATATGTTTCGGCGTGGACAGATTGTCGATCCAGCTCATCCATATTTCCGTGCGATGGCGCACATTGCACGCAGGAAAAACTTTGGCCGGGCCGCTTGCGCGGTCCCGGCCATCTTGCTAGACAAACTCCGTGGGTAAAACGCCCGACCTGATCGATGCGCTGCCTTATGCCGAGCGCAGCTTGCCCTTGACGATGCGCACGCGCTCGCCGCTGCGCCACTGCGGCTGGCTGTTCTGGCGGAAGGTACGCAGGGTGCCGTCGTCCAGGCGCACCCGGATTTCATAGCTGGTGGTGGCTTTCATATTGCCTTCGACCTGGTTGCCGACCACGGCGCCGCCGATCGCGCCGGCAGCGGTCGCCAGCGTGCGGCCATTGCCGCCGCCCACCTGGTTGCCCAGCAGGCCGCCGATGACGGCGCCGCCGGCCGCGCCCAGGCCGCTGCCTTCGGCGCGCTGGGTGATGGTACGCACCGATTCCACGTTGCCGCAGTTGTCGCACCAGTCACGTTCGGCCTGGGCCGGCTTGGTCTCCTTGACCGGGACGGCGGCGACCGGCGCTGGCGCCGGGGCGACCGCAGGGGCAGGGGCAGGGGCCAGCGCGGCGACCGGCGCCGCGGCATAGCCTGCCGGCAGCGGCGCGTTCGGATCAGCGGCCACCATGCCGGCCGGTGGCGGTGCGCCTTGCGGCAGCGTCGCGGCCAGCGCCAGGCGGTCGGCCTCGGTCAGCTGGCGCTCGGCGTTGCCGCCCACCGACGACGGCAGCCAGCCCATGATGGCGGCGGTGCCGACCAGGCAGAACAGTACAACGGCGGCCGCGGCCGCCAGCAGCAGCGGGTGGAGGCGGGCTTTCACGGGTTGGTCGAGCGGGGCATTGGGTGGCGTATTCATGTCTTGTTCCTTTTCTTGGGCCAGTATCCGGGCCATGCCCGGTGATTCAAATATTGTCGTCAGGAACAACCGGCAGTTCCGTGCGTCACCGTACATACCTTCGCACAGCGCCACGGTTACGCTGGCTTAAATTGTTTGCAAATGTATCCGGTGCGTGGCCATGTCGGCTTGCGTCACGCGCTGTCATTTCGAGGAACCGATGAACCACGCCGCCCATCCACCGATCCCCGTGCACGACACCAATCTGCTGCTCGCCGCATTGCCACAGCACGACCTGTCGCAACTGCTGCCGGCGCTCGACCAGGTGTACGTGGAACTGGGCCAGGTGCTGTACGAAGCCGGCCAGCCGATCCACCATATCTATTTTCCGCACGATTGCCTGGTGTCGCTGCTGGGCGTGGCCGAAGGGCGGATGACGCTCGAAGTCGGCCAGGTCGGCCGCGAAGGGATGCTGGGCGCTGCGACGGCGCTGGGCCATGACACGACCCAGGTGAGAGCGGTGGTGCAGCGCGCCGGCAGCGCTAGCCGCATGGATGGCGCGCGGTTTCGCAGCGAGGCGGCGCGTAACCCCGCTCTGCAGCAGGTGCTGTACCGCTACACCGATTCGCTGCTGGCGCAGGCCATCCAGATCGCCGTGTGCAGCCGCTTCCATGTGCTCGAAGCACGGCTGGCGCGTTCGCTGCTGGTCACCCGCGACCGCCTGCAGTCCGACCATTTTCACCTGACGCATGAATTTCTGGCGCATGCGCTGGGCGTGCGCCGGGTCGGCGTGACCAAGGCCGCCAGCGCGTTGCAGCAGCAGGGGCTGATCGACTACAGCCGCGGCAATATCGACATCCTCGATCCCGAGGGGCTGACTGCGGCCGCCTGCAGCTGCTACCAGATCGTGCGCGAGGCAGGCGGTTTGCCGCTCCACACCCACGACTGATACGCGCTGTTTGGCAATATTTACGGATTACAAACACTTACAAAGAGGAAACGCCCGAACAAGTCGGGCGTTTCTAATTTGCAACAGTTCGGTAAGCAGGTGATCAGTTGGTGGTCTTGACCTGGTTGCCGATCACGCCGCCGACGGCTGCGCCACCCACGGTGCCCAGTGCGCTGCCGCCGCTGACGGCGCCGCCCAGGACTGCGCCGGCGCCGGCGCCGATCGCGGTGTTACGGTCCTGGGTCGACATGTTCGAGCAGCCGACCATGCCGATTGCTGCGGTGGCCAGGGTGGCGGTAACGACGATTTTCTTGATTGCTTTCATGGTGATCTCCTTGAGTGGGGTTATTTCAGGCGCAGGTCATTCCTGACCGATTTGACGCCTTTGACGGTACGCGCGACCGAGGCCGCTGCGGCCACGTTGTCCGCCGAGCTGACAAAACCGCTGAGCCGGACGATGCCTTGGTACGTATTCACGTCGAGATCCGATACGGTCAGTTCGGGATCCAGCCCGATCGCACTGCGCACCCCGGCCGAGATGGCCGCATCGTCGACGGCGACGACGCTGCCGAAGCCGGGGAAGGATGCCGCGCATCCCGCCAGCGGTGCGCCGGCCAGGAAAGCCAGCAGCACCGGGGTGAGGCGAAGGGCGCGGGCAAGGCGTTGGGTGCGGATTCCGTTCATTCGTATCAGTCTTTTCTCGATGTCCTGGGCTCCAGCGTAGAGATCGTTGCTATTTTGATCTGTTCGGCATTTCACTTTGGACTGGCGACGTTGTTACAGGGTGTTTCAGCGGGGCGTCGTGCGGCGTAGTTGACAGTCTCACACGACAATGTGCGTCACCGAACCGAGATTGATCGATAACAGGTTTATAACGTTATCCATACCATTCTTCCCAGGAGAAATAGAAATGAAAAAGAACGATTCGATGATCGGGTTGACCCGCGCCGGCTGCATCGCCGCCGTGCTGGCCCTGACCGCATGCGCCAGCCCGGACAAGGCGCCGGCCACCGCCGACGTCGCCGTATCGCGTAACGCCGTCGAGAATGCCGTGTCGGCGGGCGCCGCCGAACTGGCGCCGGCCGAAGTCACCGCGGCGCGCGAAAAAATGGTCCGTGCCAACCAGGCGCTGGCGGCCCGTGACTACAAGCTGGCGCGCGAACTGGCGATCCAGGCCCAGGCCGACGCCAAGCTGGCCCAGAGCAAGGCCGTGTCGGCCAAGGCCACCGCCACCTCGACCCGCCTGAACGAAGACCTGCGCGTGCTGCGCGAAGAGGTCGACCGCGCCAACACCCAATAAGACGGTTGCCGTACAACCCATTTGGATGCATGAGTCCGCGCCGTCATGCCGGCGCTCCAACAAGAAGAGGAACAAGAACATGAAAAACCGCAAATCCGCCGTATCGATCCTGGCCGCCGCCGTGCTGGCCGCCGCCTGCGCCAGCGCACCGGTGACCACCCCGACGCTCGACCAGGCGCGCGCCGACTTCGTGTCCGCCAACAATAATCCGCAAGTGTCGAGCTACGCGCCGACCGAATTCAAGCAGGCCAGCGAGGCGCTCGACCAGGCCAACCAGGCCGCCGCGCGCCGCGAAAGCCTGAACGACATCGACCGCCTGGCGTATGTCGCCAAGCAGCGCATCGCCACCGCCCAGGAAGTTGCCAAGGGCAAGGCCGCCGAAGCCGATATCGCCAACGCCGCGCAGCAGCGCGACCAGGTGCGCCTCGAAGCGCGCACCGCCGAGGCCGAACGCGCCAAGCGCGATGCCGAAGCGGCGACCGCCGCGGCGCGGCAAGCCCAGGCCCAGGCCGAAGCAGCCCAGCAGCAGAACGCCGCGCTGAGCGAGCGCGCGGCCCAGCTCGAATCGCAGCTGGCCGATCTGCAGGCGGTCAAGACCGAGCGCGGCATGGTCGTGACCATCGGCGACGTGCTGTTCGCCACCAACCAGGCAACCCTGAATCCGAACGGGATGTCGAGCCTGCGCAAACTCGCCGACGTCATGACGCAGAACCCGAACCGCACCGTGCTGGTCGAAGGGTTTACCGACAGTACCGGCAGTGCGAGCTACAACCAGGACCTGTCGCAGCGCCGCGCCGACGCGGTCGCCGCCGCGCTGGTACAGATGGGTGTGGAACGCCAGCGCATCGCGACCCGTGCCTACGGCAAGCAGTTCCCGGTGGCGTCGAACGACAGCGCCGCCGACCGCCAGCTGAACCGCCGTGTCGAGATCGTGCTGTCCAACGAAAATGCGGCGATCCCGCCGCGCGCAGCAATGCGCTGAAGTCTTATTGTCACAAAAGGGAAACACCATGGAACATACCAGTAACGTCGCCCACGGCTTCGACATCAACGCCATCCGCCAGGCGGCCGCCAACCTCGAGGACGGCGCCGTCACCGAAGGCTACCGCGCCGACCGCGAGGCGGTCATCGCCATGCTCAACGACGCGTTGGCCACCGAGCTGCTGTGCGTGATGCGCTACAAGCGCCACTACTACACCGTCAGCGGCCCGAATACCGGCCACATCAAGGCCGAGTTCCTCGAGCATGCGCAGCAGGAGCAGGACCACGCCGACCGCATCGCCGAGCGCATCGTGCAACTGAACGGTTCGCCGAACTTCAACCCGGCCACGTTTGCCGCGCGCAGCCATGCCGAGTACGACGAGTCCGAGGACGTGCAGGCGATGGTGCGTGCCGACCTGATCGCCGAGCGCGTGGCGATCGAATCCTACCGTCAAATGATCGAAGCGATCGGCGACAAGGATCCGACCACCCGCAACATGCTGATCGACATCATGGCGGTGGAAGAAGAGCACGCCGACGACATGCGCGACCTGATGGCCTGAAGCCGGGCCGGGGCGTGGGCAGGGCCGCACCTTCGCGTGCGGTCCTGCACCGCCGTTTTTGAATCATCCGAATCAGAAGGAGTAGACCATGCTTGAAAGTTCCCGCAACAACCAAGGCAATATGCACCCGATCAGCGGCAGCATGTACGCGACCCAGTCCGACGTGAAAGCGCTGGTGCGCGACGCCCAGTCGATGCTGACTGCGGCGGCCTCGCTCACGGGCGAGAAGGCCGAGGAGCTGCGCGCGCGTGGCATGGAACTCCTCGATCGGGCCCTGGGCGGCGCCAGCCTGCTGCCGACGCACGCCGTCGAAAAGGGCAAGGAACTGGCCCATACGGCCGATGTGTACGTCAAGGACCATCCATGGCGCACGATGATGATTGCCGGCGGTGTCGGCATGGTGCTCGGCATCCTGCTGAGCCGCAAGCGTTGAGCACGGGAGCTGACATGGATAAAAACGAAGCGGTCGTCCACAACCCCGGCCTGATCGGCGGGATCTCGAGCCTGTTCAAGAGCGTGTTCGGCCTGGCCGTCTCGCGCGTCGAACTGGCCGCGCTCGAATTGACCGAGGTGCGCAACCACGTCATCGAGCTGCTGGCGATCTTCGCCGCGGCGGTGCTGGCGCTGTGGTTTGCCGTGGCCTACGGCACCGTGACCATCGTCGCGCTGGCGTGGGATTCGATGGGCTGGACCATCCTCCTGATCATGTTCGCGGTATTCGCGCTGATCACGGCGGTCCTGGTGGCAAAAGGGCTGGCGCTGCTCAAGCAGAACAAGCTGGCATTCCCCGAGACCATGAAAGAACTCAAGAACGATCGCGAGATGCTGCTGTAAGCGGCGCCATCCAAGGGGAGAAGACATGAACAAGCAAGCAGGAACGACCGGCCTTGCCGGACACAAGCACAGCCTCGATCCGGCGGCGCGCAAGCAGGAACTGCTGCGCGAAGGCGAATTCTTCCGCGCCGGCGTGGCCCATGCCAAGGCCAGCATCCAGTATTCGGCCAAGCCCGAAGTGATGCTTCACTCGGTGATGGATCATGCGACCTGGGCGCTGCGCGCGCGCGCCGACGCCATGCTAAAGCCGACCGGGACCAATGTCTCGGTACTGCTGCCGTATGCACTGGGCGTGGTCAATTTCGTGCGCCAGCGCCGCCTGGGCAAGCAGGCCGGCGCCGCCGCCGTCGTGGTCGGTGCACTGGGCTGGTACATGAACCGCAAACGTGCACGCGAAAACGCGCACGAGGAGTAAAGTATGTCCATGCGCACCCGTGGACCGTGCTGGCACGGGCCACGGGGGTGCTGGTGTTACCTGATATGGTGGGGCTTGAGCGGCGTCGCAATCGCAGATTGGACGCCGTCTTTTTTTGTCCGCCGTCATGGTGGGCCACGACGGGGGCGCTCCTGGTACGGCGTTGCGAGAGGCGGTGCGCTGACGACAGAACGCGCCGCGGCGCGCGACGGTTGACAGCGGGTACGGCTTTTTTTGCCGCCGGCGGTATGCTCCAGTAAAACATCACTAGCGAGGGCTTGCATGCATCCGTCGAATATCGTTCTGCTCGAATTCCATCCCGAACGCGATGACCTGACCCAGGACAAGGAACTGCGCGACGGCCTGTCGGTGGCGCTGCGCATGGGCGACACGTTGTGGGTCGCGAACGACGAGTCGGTCAGCATCGAACGCCTGACGCTGGCGGCCGAGGACAGCACCGGCAAGAGCAGCTTCGCGCGCGGTCACCGTCAATATGCGCTGCACGATTTCCTCCAGCTGCCGTTGCCGCCATTCGACCCGGAGGGAAACCGCATCAACGAAGCCGATATCGAAGGCCTGGCCAGCGACGGCGACTACCTGTGGCTGACCGGTTCGCACAGCCTGCGCCGCAAGCGCGCGCGCGATGGCGACGGCGTGCGCCGTAGCCACAAGCGCCTGGCCAGCGTCAGCGCCGACGGCAACCGGTACCTGCTGGCGCGCATCCCGCTGGTCAAGGAAGAGGGCGGTTTCACCTTGCTCAAGCAGGCCGGGGAGGGCAAGAAACGGCGCAGCGCGGCGCTGCTGCGGGGCGACGAACATGGCAACGAATTGACCGCGCTGCTGGCGCGGGACGAGCACGTGGCCCCGTTCCTGGCCATTCCCGGCAAGGACAACGGCTTCGACATCGAGGGTATTGCGATGGCTGGAAAACACGTGCTGCTCGGCCTGCGCGGGCCGGTGCTGCGTGGCTGGGCCATGATCGTCGAGGTAGCGCCGGTCGACGATGCGGAACAAGGATGGTTGCGGCTGGGGCCGCTCGACGACGAGGGTGTCCTGTACCGCAAGCACTTCCTGCATTTGAACGGCCTCGGCATTCGTGACCTGTGCGTGCAGGGCAAGGATCTGTTGATCCTGGCTGGCCCGACCATGGATCTGGACGGGCCGGTGACGCTGTACCGCTGGCCCGGCGGCGCCCGGCCCGCCAGGGAGTCGGTGCTGTCGGCCGGCGATCTCGAGCGCGTGCTCGACCTGCCGTTCGGACAGGGTGTGGACCGTCCGGAAGGCATCTCGCTGTACCCGAGCCGCGCTGGCGCCGAGACCGGCCTGCTGGTGGCCTATGACGGCGCCTCGCCGAGCCGCCAGATCGGCGAAAGCACGCTGGTGGCCGATGTGTTCGCGCTGCCGGCGCGCGGCAGGCGCAAGAAATAGCGTAGGGAATGGTCGCCGAAGCCAGGGCGTGGCTGGCCGCTGACGTCGGCGAGTGCTGCGCAGCATCTGTCGGGGGAGGTTCTTGCCTTGAACCTCCCCCGGCGACTCCTAGCGCGCCTGCGCGGGACCGCGCAAGGCTGCCATCTCGCGCGTGTAGGTGCCCTGCGCCTCGGCGCTGCAGGCCTTGCGCTCGGCGGCCGGTTGCTGGCGGCAGGCGTTGCGCGCTTCCTGCAGGGCGGCGCCGATTTCCTTGCGCCGCGTCTGCGCATCCGAATCGTCGCGGTACCAGCGCGCCGGGTCGCCTTGCGCAATCTCGCGCGCCTGCTGGCGCGCCGCCACCGGTTCGACGTTGGCGTCGGTGCTGGCAGGTTGTGCGGTCTGGGCGGATGCCGCCAGTGCGGCGGTGGCGAGTGTACAGGCACAGGCGCCGCGCATTACGCGAATCAAATGTTGCATATATGCCTCCGAGGTAAAAAAAGACCGGCGCACGGCCGGTCGGGAAGGGCGATGCGTCAATCAATAACGGTAGACGCGGCCGTCGACGATGCGCACGCGGTTGCCCACGCGCAGGTCGTAGACGCTGTCCTGGGTCACGGCGCGGTATTCGCCGTTATCCATGCGCACATTGACCTGGTACAGCTCAGGGCCGGCGGTATCGCGGTTCTTTTCGACGTTGTTGCCCAGCGCCGCGCCGGCCACGCCGCCCGCCACGGTGGCGGCGGTACGGCCACCGCCGCTGCCGATCTGGCTGCCGGCAATTGCGCCGACCACGCCGCCCAGGATGGCGCCGGCGCCGCTCGTGCGGTTCTCACCCTGCGCCACCTGGATCGATTCGATCGTGCCATAGCCGGCCGAGGCCGCGCTCTGGCCACTGTTGTAGCCGCCGCCATACGGCTGCGAGCTGTTGCTTGCGCAGCCGGTCAGCAGTGCGCCAGCCGCCAGAACGGCCACGACAAAGGTACGGTTGGTTTTCATATTGTTCTCCTGGCAAATGATGTAGGTCCAGCGTAGTCATGCGTGCGGACAAGGTCTGTGCGTTGACTAACCGACCTTTTCGGCGCTGCTGGATCGCCACCTGGGGCTGCCGGTGTCGCGTTTTGCCGCCAATTTTGTATCCATTTGGAAAACACACCACGATGTGTTCGGCAGCGTACAGAACTCGTCGGTATGCCATGTAAAGATAACGTCAACGTTGGCAAATAGAGAACAAAAAGAATGAAGACTGCGCACTTGCTCCTCCTGATCGGCATCACCCTGGCCAGCGTTGGCCCGGCCATTGCCCAGCAGACGGCGCCGGATGCGAAGGAGCTGTACCAGCGCAGCATGGACGGCGCCGAAGCCGCTTTCGATACGGCCCGGATGCGCTGCGACAGCGTGGCGGGCATCCCGCACGAGATCTGCCTGGCCGAAGCGCGCGCCAACCGCGTCCGGATCGAGGAAGAGGCGCAGGCGGCCTACCGCAACACGCTGTCGGCCTATACCGGGGCGCGCATGCGCATCGCCTCGGCGTACTACGACCGCGACAAGGCGCGCTGCGGGGCGCTCACCGGCAACGACCGCGAAGTGTGCCTGCAGCAGGCCAAGGCCTACCTGGTCGCGGCCCGCGCCGATGCCAGGGCCGACCGCAAGACCGTCGAAGCGCGCCTCGATGCGCGCGACGAAAAGATCGACGCCGAATACCGCGTCGCATTGCAGCGATGCGACGCCTTCGCCGGCGCCGTCAAGGACCAGTGCGTTGGCACGGCCCGGACGGCGTACGGCAAATGAACCTGCGGGCCGGCTTGCCGGCACGCGCAACCAGCCCGCGAGGGTACAAGCAAGACCATGACCACTAATGAGGAGCCATCATGAAAATCGCTAAAAACATCATCTCCGCCGCCTTCGTCGCAGCTGTCGCCATCACTGCCGTCGGTTGCTCGTCGACCCCGAACCAGTCGAGCGCCGGCGAATACATCGACGACAGCGTGATCACCACCAAGGTCAAGGCAGCCCTGGTCGACGATCCAAACGTCAAGGCCCGTGAAGTCAACGTCGAAACCTTCAAGGGCGACGTGCAACTGTCGGGCTTCGTGGCAGATGCACGCGATGCACAGCGCGCCGTTGAACTGGCACGCGGCGTCAAGGGCGTGAAGTCGGTCAAGAACGACATCCGTGTGAAATAATAGGCACGACGCCGGGGCGGCCCGGCAACCTGGACAGGCACTTTCTCGATGCAGCTGACTCATTCCGATCCGGCCACGCCGGGAATCCCGCCTGACCACACCGCCCCCGCGGCGCCGTCCGGACCTTCTCCTGAAGCGCCGGGCGCGCCGCGCGCCGATGTCGCCGCGGAGCTTCGCTCCGCGAGCGACGACCTGGCCCTGCACATGGGCAGTTTGCGCGTGCCGCTGCATGTGAATGCGCGCGGCCTGTCGCTGGGCATTCTTGCCACCATCGCTTTCGTGTTCGCGCTCCAGTGGGCGCAAAAATTCTTCGTGCCGCTCCTGCTCGGCATTCTCATCGCCTATACCCTCAATCCGGTCGTACGCTGGCTCGAACGGCTGCACATCCGCCGCCTGATCGGCGCGACCCTGGTGACGGCGCTGATCGTCGGCGTCATGGCCGGCACCCTGTACAGGTTGCAGGGAGAGTTCTTCAATATCCTCGACGAATTACCGACGCTGACCCACAAGGTCACGCGCATCCTCACGAATACCACCGGCCAGCGTTCGACCCTGCAGCAGATGCAGGCGGCCGCGGCCGAGATCGAACGGGCCGCCAACAACGTGGGCGCTGACGCCCGGCGCGCGGTGCAGCAGCGCCGCCAGAGCACCCAGGATGCTGGGTCGAGCTCGCCGATCCGGGTCATGGACTGGGTGCTGGCCGGCTCGATGAGCCTGGCGGCCTTCCTGTCGCAGGCGACCATGGTCGTGTTCCTCGTGTTCTTCCTGCTGCTGGCGGGGGATACCTTCAAGAGGAAGCTGGTCAAGCTGACCGGACCGTCGCTGACGCGCAAGAAGGTCACGGTGCACATCCTCGACGATATCAATACCTCGATCCAGAGCTATATGTTCATGCTGCTGGTAACCAATATCCTGCTGGCGCTGCTGATGTGGGGCGCGCTGCGCGCCATCGGCCTGGAAAACGCCGGCGCGTGGGCCGCGTTTTCCGGCGTCGCCCACCTGATGCCGTATTTCGGGCCGCTGGTGATCACCGTGGCGACCGGCCTGGCCGCCTTCCTGCAATTCGAAACCCTGAGCATGGTGATGCTGGTCGGCGGCGCCTCGATGGCGATCGCGACCCTGGTCGGCATGGTCGTTGCCACCTGGATGACCGGCAAGATCGCCCGCATGAATCCGGCCGCGGTGTTCGTCAGCCTGCTGTTCTGGGGCTGGTTGTGGGGCGTGTGGGGCCTGCTGCTGGGCGTGCCGGTGGTGATGGTACTGAAGGTGGTGGCCGAGCGGGTCGAGGGGATGGAGTTCGTGGCGGAGCTGCTGGGCGAGTAATTCGGCCTGTTGGCGGGTTGCCTGACTATTGGCACATGCGTCGGGTTGGCAGCTACGCTGCCGACGCGTTCAAGCTGCACATGCACACCGATCGGCCGAGCGAAAGCCGGTTGAACGCGTTGGCGGCCGAGCCGCCAACCCTACGATTGCGATTGGCACATGCACGTCGATCGGCCGAGCGGAAGCCGGTTGAACGCGTCGGCGGCCAAGCCGCCGACCCTACGGTTGCGATTGGCACATGCACGTCGATCGGCCGAGCGGAAGCTGGTTGAACGCGTCGGCGGCCAAGCCGCCGACCCTACGATTTGGCACATGTGTAGGGTTGGCAGCTACGCTGCCGACGCGTTCAGGCTGCACCTGCACGCCGATCGGCCGATCGAAGCCGGTTGAACGCGTCGGCGGCCAAGCCGCCAACCCGACAAATTTCTGACAATGTTCGCGTGGATTGAATGCTTGGACGGGCAAGCCGTCCGCACGCTTGAACCAGCCAGTTCCTCACACCACGGTGCGCTTCGGTTCCACGCCCGTCACTTCCTTCGGCTTGTTACGCAAACTCCCCATCTGCAGCGCATACTGGCGCGCGAATTCGGCGCCGAGGAAGAAAATCTGCGCCGAGTAATACACCCACAGCAACAGGGCGATCAGTGAGCCGGCCGCGCCGAAGCTGTCCGTGGCGCCGCTGTTGCCGATATACAGGCCGATGCCGAATTTCCCCAGCGTAAACATGGCGGCGGTGCCGAGCGCCCCGATGGCCACGTCCTTCCACGACAGCTTGACCCGCGGCAGCAGCTTGTAGATCACACCGAACAGCGTGGCGATCACGAGGAAACCGAAGCCCGAGGCGATCCAGCCGACCACGACGGCCGCTTCTTCCCACACGCCGCCGATGAACTTCTCGACCACGGTGGTGGCGGCGCTGACTACCAGCGACACCATCAGCAGGAAACCGAGCACCAGGATCACGCCGAATGACAGCAGCCGCGTGCGGATCGTGCCCCAGATACCGGAGGTCGGCGGCGCCGGGATGTTCCAGATTTCATCGAGGCTGTCCTTGAGTTCGGAAAACACGGTGGTGGCGCCGACGATCAGCAGGATGGTGGCGACGACGGTGGCGAAGAAACCGGTTTCCTTGTTCTGGGCGCCGGCCAGGATCGCCTGGATGGTGTCCGCGCCCTGCGGCCCGACCAGGTCGCGCAGCTCGGCCAGCAACTGGCCCTGGGCCGCTTCGGCGCCATAGAAGAAGCCGGCCACGGCAATGACCAGCACCAGGATCGGGGCCATCGAAAACAGGGTGTAGTAGGCGAGGGCGGCTCCCTTGCTGGACGCGCGGTGGTCCAGCCATTCCATCACTGCGCACTTCAGAACCTTGAGGATCTGGTGCGTAAAGGGGAACCATTTTTTGACAGCCATAACCCATCCTCCAAAAGAAAAGGGGGCCGAAGCCCCCAGGTAAGCATTGCCGCGCAACAGGCCTTTCCGGCCCTCACGAGGAGGGCGGAAAGGATGGGCAGCGACAGCCCATGCTTCAGTCATTAACGCTGCACTGGCACTTCGACGGTGATCTGGTCGACTTCGACGCGACGGTTAGGTTCCAGGCAGTTGATCAGCTCAGCACGTTTGCGCTGGTTGCACTCGACCACTGGGTTGGCTTCGCCCTTGCCGACGGCGCGCAGGCGGTTGCCATCGATGCCTTTGCCGATCAGGTATTCACGCACGGCGTTGGCGCGGCGTTCCGACAGTTTCTGGTTGTACGACTCTGCGCCCAGACGGTCGGTGTAACCGGTGATTTCGACGTTGGTGACCGCGGTGTCGGCTTGCAGGGCGGTAGCGATTTCGTCCAGCTTCGGCGCTGGGGTGATCACTTCAGCCTTGTCGAAGGCGAACAGCTTGGTCGCTTCCAGGGTCACTTTCTGGAAACGTGGCGCTGGTGGCGGTGGTGGTGGTTCGACCGGTGCCGGTGCTGGCGCTGGCGCCTCGACCACTGGGGCTGGAGCCGGTGCCGGTGGTGCTGGCGGCGGGTTGAACGCGTAGTTCAGGCCGACGGTCAGCATCTTGTTGTTGCTGCGCTTGAAGCCGAATTCTTCGTCGTCACGCAGGAAGCCGCGCACGGTGCGCAGGTCGGCCTGCAGCGACCATTGCGGGGTCAGGCTGGCCTGGAAGCCGATACCGACGGTGGCGTATGGGGAGTTTTTCTCGACGAAACGACCGGCAACGCGGTTGTCGACCTTGTCACGCTCGGCGCCCAGGCCGAACAGGACGAATGGACGGAAGCGATCGCGGCTCAGCATCAGCAGGGCGTCCACGCCCAGCAGGGTCTGGCGGTATTCGTTGCGACCTTGCTCGAAGCGCGTCTGGCTGGCGCCGACCTGGATATCCCAGTTCTGGTGCACTGCCTTACCGAACTTCAGGCCACCACCGGTGTCACGGTCATCGACGCCAAAGTCGGCATCCGGCTTGACGTGGTTCACGCTTGGCTGGATGTACCACGATGGGTTGATTTCTTGGGCGATGGTGGCGCCGGATGCGCACAGCACTGCAGCAGCCAGAGCGATCTTCTTGATATTGTTCACAGGTAACTCCCGTTGGTTAAAAATGGTGACAACGCATACCGCAGCAGCGATGTTGGATAAAGAATAACAGTGCAAGTTCCGTAACCTCGGTGCGCTACCGCACCTATCGGAACCGGCTGTGCGATTTTACAACAGTGGCGAAATGTTCACATTTCCAACATGAAACAGACTGTCACCGTGCTGTCATCTGCCGAGTGCGTAGAGCAATGTCCAGCAACGTCATGGTTCTGTCATCCGGCCAGGCAGGCCATGCGGGCCGAATGACATGACATGGGCGTCCTGTCATGTCGTCCGATAATGCAACGATATCGGAGCATTGCAATTCTCGCACCCCGACAAGGAACAGGTGAACACGATTGAAAGATGCTTCCAGGAATCTTTGTGAATGTTGGATGGCGCACAGACCATCAAGTCTGATGCAGGCATTCTTGAGGCCAGTTAAGCGGAACCGAAGTGTTGTCAGAGTGTCGTACGGCACACAGCGACCCGGACCACACAGTCTCACTCTCTGAATATGGAGCTCACCAATATGCATGCAACGACTCAGCACAACGCGGTATCTGGCGAAACCGGCGCAGTGCACACTTCCAGCAATTCGGCGCTGATCGAACGCGTCCCGCCGCAACCGACCGAGCGCGCCCCGATTTCGCTGGCCCCGATCGAGCGCGTCCGTTCGACTTCCGCGACCCAGCGCCGGATCGAGAACATGCAAAAGCTGATCAACGAACTGTCGAACCACGAAATGCTGGCTGACGAAATCGCCTGGTTCCTCAAATTTTCGCCGTCCGGCGCCCGCAAGTACATCCGCGACCTGCGCGAAGCGGGCGTGATCGAACTGGCGCGCTACATCGAGGGTACCGCTACCTACCTGGGCAAGGCCGTCTACCAGATTTCGCCAGATCCTGACCGCGTCAAGGCCTTCCTGGCCGCGATCTGCCAGCCGAAGCGCGAAGGCGCGGCACCACGCAAGGAACGTCCAGGCCTGCGCGAGCAGAACATGGCGGGCAGCGGCCGTCACTTCCACATCCTGGCCGACGACACCCACTACGCCATCCGCGTGAACCGCAGCCCGGTGGCGCGCGATCCGCTGGTCGCAGCACTGTTCGGCCCGGCGCCGACGGCCACCGCGGCGCCAGCCACGAAGTAACGCGCCCCGGTGCGCACCCCGAAGCTTGCGTGGTAGAGACCCGCGCCGGCTTCGGAACCGACGATCGCTGTCGTCATTTTTACCGCGCCTTGTGCGCGGTTTTGTTTTTTGCGGCGCCGTTGCATTGTTCACTGTCGCCCCGGTGGCCCTGCCGCGCTGCGTCGGGCAGCCGCGCATGCAGCCTGACTATTTACGCGCGCCGTGTTGAAAACCGGGCAATAATCCTCACTTGTCACGCATCCTGCCGGTAGTTGACGGCATATCAACGACGAGAGAGGAGTAACGATGTTACCGAGTGCAGAATCGCTGGAAGGCAAGCACGTCCCGCAGGTGACATTCAAGGCCCGCCCCGACGACCAGTGGCGCGACCTCGATACCGATGCGCTGTTCAAGGACAAGACGGTGGTGGTGTTTGCACTGCCCGGCGCGTTTACGCCGACCTGTTCCACGACCCATCTGCCGCGCTACAACGAACTGGCCCCGACCCTGCGCGCCCATGGCGTCGACGACATCCTGTGCATTTCGGTCAACGACGCCTTCGTCATGAACCAGTGGAAGGCGGGCCAGGATGCCGCCAACATCACCGTCATCCCGGATGGCAATGGCGACTTCACCGAGGGCATGGGCCTGCTGGTCGACAAGCGTGACCTGGGCTTCGGACGCCGCTCGTGGCGTTATTCGATGCTGGTGCGCGACCGGGTGATCGAAAAAATCTTCATCGAGCCGGACCGCGAGGGCGATCCGTTCGAAGTGTCCGATGCCGACACCATGCTCGCTTACCTGGCGCCCGATGCACGGGTGCCAGAACCGGTGGTCATGTTTTCGCGACCCGGCTGCCCGCACTGCGCGCGCGCCAAGCAGGCGCTGCGCGATAACGACATCCATTTCACCGATATTTCCGAAGACCAGAAGATCAATTCCATCGTCCTGCGCGGCGTGACCGGACGCATGACCTGGCCACAAGTCTTCGTCGGCGGCGAACTGATCGGTGGTGCGGATGACGTGCAAGCCTGGCTCGCGACCCGGGATTGATGATGGAAGGCATACTGGTCGGCGTGCTGGGCCTGGGATTGCTGGCCGCGTGGCTGTGGCCGAAATGGCGGCTGCGGCGCGCTGTCGGGCGGTCGCTCGAGCCAGCCCAGGTCGCCATCCTGGCGCGTAATGTCGTCCAGTACGCGGGGATGGACGAGGATCAGCGCCGGCGCTTGCAGCGCATGGTGCAGCAATTTCTTCATCAAAAAAAGTTCGTCGGTTGTGCCGGGCTCGACATCACCGACGAGATGCGGGTGACCATCGCCGGCCAGGCCTGCCTGTTGCTGCTGGGCCGGGTCGGCGAGGCGCGCCTGCCCGACATCTATCCGACGCTCGACATCATCCTGGTCTATCCGGGCGCCTTTCTGGCGCCGCGCAGGCAGGTCGATGCGTCCGGCGTGGTGACCGAGGAGCGCCAGGATCTGCTGGGCGAATCGTGGGGCGACGGGCGCGTGATCCTGTCGTGGGACCATGTGCGCCGCGCCGACCAGGAAGAGTCGCCCGGCCACAATGTCGTGCTGCACGAGTTTGCCCACCAGCTCGACAGCGAGTCGGGCAATACCAACGGCGCGCCCTATCTCGGCAGCAGCGAACGCTACCGGACCTGGTCGGAGGTGCTGTCGCGCGACTACGCCAATTTGCGCCATGAGGCGATGTGGGGCGTGCAGGGCGTGCTCGACCATTATGGGGCGAGCAATCCGGCCGAGTTCTTCGCGGTCGCCACCGAGAGCTTCTTCGAGCAGCCGCATCTGCTGGCGGCCAGTCATCCGGCGCTGTACCAGGAATTTCTCAAATACTACCGGATCGATCCACGTCAATGGCAGGCCGCTCCCGTGGCTGCACCGCTGGAACCGGATGCACCCGGCATGGTCTATGGGATGTGGCGGTAGACTGCGTGCGCCTGCGTACAGATGGGCTAGCCGAGCGGGTGCATGCTGGCGCCACCACCAGGAGGAATTGCCATGTCCACCATCATCGCAGGACGTTTCCAGCTTCAGGAAGAAGTCGACCAGGCGCGTGACGCCCTGGTCGCGGCCGGCTTCGAGGCCGATCGCATCAGCGGTTTTTACCTGACCCAGCCGGGCCAGCACGACATGACGCCGATCGGCGGCGACCATCTGCAGTCGCCCGGCGCCAAGGAGGCGCCCGAGGGCGTGGTCAAGGGCGTGGCCACCGGCGGCGCGGTCGGGGCGGCGGTCGGCGTGGCCACCTCGCCACTGACCGGGCCGCTTGGTCCCGTCGTTGGCGGCCTGGTGGGCGGGCACATCGGCTCACTGTTCAGCTTTTCCAAGATGAAGGACCGGGGCGAGCCTGAAGAGGGCGGCGAAAATGCGGTGGCGCCCCGTTCGGCGGGCATGCTGGTGGCGGTCGCCTTCGACGACGCGGGCCGCGAACGCGATGCGATCGACCTGCTGCGCCGGCTCGGCGCCCACCACATCGAGCGCGCCGCGGGCAATATCGTCGACGGCGACTGGGCCGATTTCGATCCAGCCAGCCTGCCCGATGTCGTCGCATGATCGATGCGTGCCGGTTGGGGCACCGTTGAGCGGCCGCATGGTGTGTACAAGTTGATGGTTTGCATAACACTCACCGTTTTTCTGTTTTGCTATTCGCAAAGAATCGCTGTTGGACAGGTTGATCTAAGTCAATAAGTCGGCCAGTTGCATCCCTACACTCGCTAGTTCGGACCGTGTCCCCTAGGCATGGCCGACACGCGAAAGGGAGCGATTCATGGATAAGCGGGTAGCGCTGATCACCGGCGCGATGGGAGGGCTGGGCACCGAGCTGTGCCGCCGACTGCATGCGGAAGGATTCCTGGTGGCGGCGACCTGTTCGCCTTCGAACGACCGGCGCGACGCCTGGCTGGCGGCGCGCCGCGCGGAAGGGATCGAGGTACTGGCCTATGAATTGGACGTCGCCAACGGCGACGCCTGCGAGGGGGCGGTGCGGCGCGTGCTGCTCGATGCCGGCCGCGTGGACGTGCTGGTCAATAACGCCGGCATCACCCGCGACAGCAGCCTGCGCAAGATGCGCGCCGAAGACTGGCATGCGGTGATGGGAACCAACCTCGACAGCGTGTTCAATATGACCCGGCCGGCGGTGGAGCCGATGATCGTGCGGCGCTGGGGCCGGATCATCAATATCGCCTCGGTGAACGGGCAGCAGGGAGCGTTTGGCCAGGCCAATTACGCCGCGGCCAAGGCCGGCATGCACGGCTTCACCAAATCGCTGGCGCTGGAGGTTGCGCGTCATGGCATCACGGTCAATACCATTTCACCCGGTTATCTCGACACCGCGATGGTGCGTCAGATGCCGCAGGATGTGCTGCGCGACCGGATCCTGCCGCTGATTCCGGTGGGCCGCTTGGGGAAACCGGCCGAAGTGGCGGCGCTGGTGGCGTATCTGGTGTCCGACGGGGCCGGCTATGTGACTGGCGCCATTATTGCGATCAATGGCGGTCAGCACATGTTCTGACGGCTCAGGCGGCGGGTGGCGTCAACACCTTCAACGCGGCGTTATGGAACTGAATTTTTTCGATCGCCAGCACGATCGGCGTCGCCTGGCCGCTGGCAACGGCGCCGGCCAGGGCCAGCACGCCACCGACCAGGCTGGTTACTTCGCCGATGATGCCGATGCGACGGATCTTGTCGGCGGCCTCGGCAGTGAGCGTGACAAGGCGCGCCTGCGACTGCGCAAGTCCTCCGATGACGTGGGCAGCGGCGTCCGCATACAGGGCATTGGCGCGCTGGCGCAGCAGCATTTCATCGTCGAGCAAGGCGCGCATCGTGGCTTGTGTACGGTCCGGTACGGCGCGGCCATCATGGCGGGCGATCTCGGCCAGCACGCGCTCGTGCAGGCGGTCGGCGACGTCGGATAAGCCGTCGGCCAGTTCGATGACCTGCTGCCTGGTGGACAGGGCGTTGCCGGCGCTGGGTTTGCGTAACGACGGGCTCGGACTGGTGCTGGCGGCTGCGTGCCCGGGGCTGTCCGGTGTATCGGATGGGCCCGAAGCGTTGCCATTCGCTGCCGGAGAGTGTGTGGAATGTGGCGTGGTCTTGTCCATCAGATATCCTCACTCGTTCAGGCCATCGCGGATGATGTTCAGGTCACGGCCATAGTTCGCCAGCAGGTGCCTGACTTCATCGCCGTTCAGTCGATGCATGTTCTCGCGCATTTTCTGGTGGCCGAGGGCGACCTTGGTCAAGCCCTGCATGGCCAGGTCGTAGCGCCGGTCGATCAGCTTGTATTCGGTGGTCTTGTTTTGCAGGTGCACCTTGGCCAGCGTGACCAGCATGCGCTCGTTGTTTCGATTGGAAAAGGGGATCTCGACATTAAAAATGCCGAGCACGGTTTTCTTTTCATTCTCGTTGGTCTTGCGATACAGCCGGGTCAGCGACATCATCGCATCCAACAGCTGCTGCACATCGGCATCGCCATCGCGCACCATGGCCTCGACACTGCGATTCTGGTAGCCTGATGCAATCACCCGCGTCAGCAGCCGGCTCATCCCGGTGTAGGCCACCACATGGCGCTGCTGCAAACCCGACTCCGTACTGGCCTTGAGGCCGGACCCGAGATCATCGATCCGGGCCGACAGGTCATAGCGCTCCTCACCCGCAAGCAAGCCGAGCGTTTGCATGTACAGCACCAGCGCCCGCTGGATTGCCACTGCATCATCGTAGACCGCGCGCCGGCGCGCATCGTTCTCGCGCGCCACGCGTTCCGTCGCCGGAGACAAATACGGCCGCTCGCGCTCGAACGTGTCCCGATACCTCCGCGACAATTCCCCGTATCCACCCACTTTCGCCGACGCATCCGCGAACGCGCGCACTTCCTGCAGGCTGACCGAACCGTGCGTAGCACAGCCGGTGCCCAGCAACGCGATCAGCAATCCCGCCCCCACAGCAATCCGACGCAGCATCGACCGTCTCCCCAGTCGCACAACCCATGCGACCAAACCCCCATTCTTCCCAACCACTGCCTATCCGATCTTGCTCAACCTCAAGCCCACCCAACTCTCCCAAAACAATGAGGGTCAGAGTCGAATTAAAGAGCAACTCTCATAGTTGCCCGATAATTCGACTCTGACCCTCATTATCGAGAACGATCTACTCGTCAACGCATGGTTTGCTTGATTCCCGTGAGACGTGTCCAGCGAGCTGTTTCAAATTAATTCGACACTGACCCTCATTAATTTGGGATGAATTTCATGCCGTCGGTTATAGAATGCGCCTGTATTTATTCAGCGAAAAAGCATCGAAGAATTATCGTGCCGAGCGTAATCAAAAATGCCAAATCGGCCCCACAAAACAAATAGGGTCAGAGTCGAATTAAATGACAACATTTGAAGTTGCCGAATAATTCTACTCTGACCCTAATTATTTTGAAATGGCCACCTGGAAGTGGCTCAAAGGGTTAATGACGAATTGACGAGCTTGTGACAATCTTTCCCATTAATTCGACACTGACCCTCATTGGGGGTTAGCGGTCGCGGGAGGGGCGGGCGGCGCTGGCGGGGCGGGGGCCGCTGCGTTTCGCGGCCGGGGCGGCGCCGGCGGGGCGGGGCTTGCTGCCGCCGTTGCCGTTGTTGTGGCTGCGGCCACCACCGCCGCCTGGACGGCCGCCGCGGTTCGCGTGGCCAGGGGCGCCGCTGCGCAGCTGGATCGGTTGCGGTTTGGCGTTCAGGTCGGGTTCGAAGCCGGGGATCACGGCGCGTGGCAGCGTCTGCTTGATCAGTTTTTCGATGTCTTTCAGCATCTGGTGCTCGTCGACGCAGACCAGCGAGACCGCTTCGCCCGTCGCACCGGCACGGCCGGTACGGCCGATACGGTGGACATAGTCTTCAGGCACGTTCGGCAGGTCGTAGTTCACCACGTGCGGCAGCTGATCGATGTCGATGCCGCGCGCCGCGATGTCGGTCGCCACCAGCACTTGCAGGCTGCCATCCTTGAACTCGGCCAGCGCCTTGGTACGGGCCGACTGGCTCTTGTTGCCGTGAATAGCCATCGCGCCGATGCCATCCTTGCCCAGCTGTTCCACCAGCTTGTTGGCGCCGTGCTTGGTGCGCGTGAACACCAGCACCTGGTGCCAGTTGTTCGACTTGATCAGGTGCGCCAGCATCGGGTGCTTCTTGTCGCGGTCGACCGGGTGGATCTTTTGTGCGATCACTTCCACGGTCGAATTGCGGCGTGCCACTTCGATCGCTTGCGGATTGTCCAGCAGGCGGTCAGCCAGGGCCTTGATCTCGTCCGAGAAGGTGGCCGAGAACAGCAGGTTCTGGCGCTTCGGCGGCAGCAGCGCCAGCACTTTGCGGATGTCGTGGATGAAGCCCATGTCCAGCATGCGGTCGGCTTCGTCCAGGATCAGGATTTCGATCTTGCTCAGGTCGACGGTGCCCTGCGACGCGTGGTCCAGCAGGCGGCCCGGGGTGGCGACCAGGATGTCGACGCCGTGCTTGAGCAGCTTGATCTGTGGATTGATGCCGACGCCGCCGAAGATCACCGCCGAATTCAGGTTCGTGTACTTGCCGTACAGGCGCACGCTTTCCTCGACCTGGGCCGCGAGTTCGCGGGTCGGGGTCAGTACCAGCGCGCGGATGATGCGCGGCGAGGTCTTGTTGCGCTGGGCCGCACCAATGGTGTCGGTCGACAGGCGGTTCAGGATCGGCAGCGTGAAGCCGGCCGTCTTGCCGGTGCCGGTCTGGGCGCCGGCCAGCAGGTCGCCGCCGTTCAGCACGGCCGGGATAGCCTGGCTCTGGATCGGCGTCGGGGCGGTATAACCCTGTTCGGTTACCGCGCGCACGATCGCGTCAGAAAGGCCAAGGGAAGAGAATGACATAGATTTTTTCAGTAAAAAGCGGCCCGTCGTCATGATGACGTCAGTCCAGTAATCGGATTGGTCGAGCAGGCGCGCAATGTCATGATCGTCGGCGCCCGGACGCAGCCGCATGCACGGCTTGCTTGGGATTATAGTGAATTAAATTTCACTACGGAAAGGATTTAGACCAGAAGAGTGTAACGCTTTGTATGAATGCACGGGCGACCGGCACGCTCACGCGGCCGGTGGCCATTCATGGTCCGGGGTATTTTACGCGAACGGCGACAGCAGCGGGATCAGGGCGCCGAACACCTTCGGACCGGCCGCGATCACGTCGCATTTGGTCAGGTAGTCGGATTCGCCATTGAATTCGCCGACGATGCCACCCGCTTCGGTCACCAGCAGCGCGCCGGCGGCGATGTCCCACACCTTCAGGTTCTTCTCGAAATACCCGTCGATACGGCCGGCGGCCACGTTGGCCAGTTCCAGGGCGGCCGAGCCGCCGCTGCGCACGCCGTGGCTGCGCGAGGCGACCACTTCGTACATGCGCAGGTATTCAGCCAATGCGCGCGGATCCGGACCGTGGCCCGACGACAACAGGGCGCGGCCGATGCGCTCGGTGCCGCGCACGCGGATGCGCTTGTCGTTCAGGTAGGCGCCGCCGCCCTTGGTGGCGGTGAACAGGTCATTGCGCACCGGGTCGTAGACCAGTGCCTGGGTGATCACGCCGCGCTGCTTGAGCGCGATCGAGATGCAGTAGTTGGGATAGCCGTGCAGGAAGTTGGTGGTGCCATCGATCGGGTCGATGATCCACACGAATTCACTCTCGTCGTTCAGGTTGCCCGAGGCGCCGCTTTCTTCGGCCAGGATGGCGTGCGACGGATAGGCCTTCAGCAGCGTCTCGACGATCGCCGCTTCCGCCGCCTGGTCGACGTCGGTGACGAAATCGTTGTGTTGCTTTTCAGATACAACGATGCGATCGATGTCGAAGGACGCGCGGTTGATGACGGTGGCGGCGCGGCGGGCGGCCTTGATGGCCGTGTTGAGCATTGGGTGCATGGAGGCTTATCCGTGAAAAACGCGAACGCCCACCAACGCAGCGCGTCGTGAACGATCAGCAATTGAAGAGTGATTAAAGAGCAAAGCGGTGCTGAACCCGTTACAATCGCGGGCTTGTCCCCGCCATCGTCACACTGTTCGCACCGCGCGATACCGCTATTGTAAATGAACCCGACCCAATCCGACACTGCTGTTTTGCCGCCGCCGCCGAATTTCACCTTGCGATTCGTGCTGGTCGAAACCAGCCGCGCCGGCAATATCGGCTCGGTCGCGCGCGCCATGAAGACGATGGGCTTCGACGACCTGGTGCTGGTCTCGCCCAGGTGCGCCGATCCGCTGCAGGACCCGGAAGCGGTGGCCTTCGCGAGCGGCGCGATCGACGTGCTGGCCAACGCCCGCATCGTCTCGGGCATGGGCGAGGCGCTCGAAGGGTGCAACTTCAGTGCGGCCGTGTCGGCGCGCCTGCGCGAATTCTCGCCGCCGGTATGGACGCCACGCGCGTTTGCCACGCATGCCGGCGCCCAGCCGGATCTGCGCGCCGCGATCGTGTTCGGCAACGAGCGGGTCGGCCTGCCGAATGCGATCGTCGAAAGCTGCAATGTCCTGATCAATATCCCGGCCAACCCGGATTATTCGTCGCTCAACCTGTCGCAGGCGGCCCAGGTGCTGGCCTATGAAGCGCGCATGGCGGCGGTGGGCGAGGGCATCGACGCGCGTGGGGTCGGCTTCCAGGGCGTAGTCGCCAGCACGGCCCAGGTCGAGGGCATGTACGCGCACCTCGAGCAGGCGCTGGTGGCGATCGGCTTCCTCAATGCCGATAACCCCAAGAAGCTGATGCCGCGCCTGAAGCGGCTGTTCGCCCGCACCGGCCTCGAAGAGGAAGAAGTGAACATCCTGCGCGGCATCGCGCGCGCCATCCTCGCGCGCAAATGAGGGTGCAGTGAGGGTACCAGTGAGCGTGCAAACGGGCGTGCAGATGCGTGTGCAAATGCGTGTGCAGATGCGCACGCAAACGGACCCCTCCAGATGAGCATGCGGACCATGCGTTCGCGCACCCTGCTGCGCTGGGTGCTGCTGGTGCAGGCGCTGGCGGCGCTGGCGGTCGGCGCGGCTGCCGTGCGCTGGTTCGGCGCGCAGCCGTGGCAGGCGGTGGTGCTCGGCCTGGGGACGGTCGTGCTGGTACGCCTGCTCATCAACCTGAACAACTTCGCCATGAGCGCGCGCAGCGCCAGCCCGACGCCGCCCGCGTTTCGCCTGGGCGCCGGCGCGCGCCTGCGCATGCTGGCCGAGGAGTTCGTCGCCAGCATGCTGACCACGTCCTGGCACATGCCGCGCGCGTGCGCCCATACCCGCATCCATCCGGATTCGCCGGCGTTGCCGGTGCTGCTGATCCACGGCTACGGCTGCAACAGCGGCTACTGGGCGCCTCTGGTGGCGCGCCTCGACGCGGCCCGCATCAGCCATGCCACGCTCGACCTCGAACCGCTGACCGGCGACATCGACGGCTACGCCGCCGGGATCGAGGCGGGCGTCGCCGACCTGCTGCGCCGCAGCGGCGCGCGCCGGCTCGTCATCGTCGGCCACAGCATGGGCGGCCTAGCCGCGCGCGCCTGGCTGCGCGCATACGGCGAGGGCGGTGGGGGCGAGCGTCTGGCGCGCCTGATCACGCTCGGCACGCCGCACCATGGCACCTGCCTGGCCGCGTTCGGGATCGGCATCAACGCCGGCCAGATGCGGCGCATGGGCCTGGCCGGTCCCGAATGCACCTGGCTGGGGGCGCTGGCCGCGGCCGAGTCGCCGGCCACGCGTGCACGCATTACCTCGATCTTCAGCCACCACGACAATATCGTCGCCCCGCAGACGTCGAGCGAATTGCCGGGCGCGCGCAACCTGCCGTTCGGCGGCATCGGCCACGTGGCGCTGGGCCGCAACCGGCGCGTGCTGGATGCGGTGATGGCCGAGATGGACAGCGCCGGCGCAGCCAGATAGCCGCCAGATCGCCGCGAGGTCGCGGCCAGGTCGCGGCCAGACGGCGGGCAACCACGCTGCTGCCGCAGCGCATCATCGGTCCCCGTTCCACGGGGCGCGCCAGCGTGGTACAGTGATATCAACATCGCATCCCCGGAGCAGTATTGTGGCCCGTATCCTTATCATCGAAGACAACCCGGCCAATATCGAGTTGATGTCATTCCTGCTCGGCGCCTATGGCCATACCCCATTCAGTGCGCCCGACGGCCCGCGCGGCGTGGCCGCCGCCCGCAGCGAGCGTCCCGACCTGATCGCCTGCGATGTCAACCTGCCCGGCATGGACGGCTTTGCCGTGCTGGCTGCGCTCAAGGCCGACCCCGCGCTGGCCGGCGTGCCGATCCTGGCCGTGACCGCGCTGGCCATGGCCGGCGACCGCGAAAAAGTCCTGGCCGCCGGCTTCGACGGCTATATCAGCAAGCCGATCGAACCCGACAGCTTCGTGGCCGAACTCGAAGCCTTCCTGGCCTCGGCCGCCGCACCGGCGGGCGCAGCGTCCAATGCCGTGACGAACGCATCTGCCGGCGCCCCGGCCAACGGATCGGCCAGTGCAGCGACCAACGCAGCGACCACCCAGTCCCACGGTCCGGCGTCCGGCGCGCGCACGCTGCTGCTGGTCGACGACGACCGCTTCATGCTGGGAGTATTGAGCGACATGCTGACCGGCGAACCGTACCGGGTCCTGAGCGCCTGCTCGGGCGAGGAGGCGCTCGACGTACTGGCGCACGAAGCGGTCGACGTGATCCTGTGCGACCAGGCCATGCCCGGCATGCGCGGCACCGAGGTGCTGGCCGAAGCGGCCCAGCGCTATCCGAAGACGGTGCGCCTGATGCTGTCAGGCCAGCCCGACCTGGGCGAGATCGAGGCTGCCATTGCCGCCGGCATCGCCGACGGCCACTACATCAAGCCGATGGGCGCGCGCATCCTGCGCGAGCAGATCGGCCAGGCGTTCCAGCTGCAGAACGCGCGCGCGACGGCCTGAGCGGGGCGGAAAGGTCGATAGAACGACCGTTCGATGATATCCTTGCGCTGATGGTACTTTGTCCCACACTGTATCAACGCACCCTCATCGTTTCCGCATCGTTTCAATATCGCCGGCCTCCATGCAACAAAAAGCCCCGCGCCGCACCCGTGAACGCATTCTCGAGCTCTCGCTCAGGCTGTTCAACGAGTTCGGCGAGCCCAATATCACGACCACGGTCATTGCCGAGGAGATGAACATCTCGCCCGGCAATCTGTACTACCATTTCCGCAACAAGGACGACATCGTCAATTCGATCTTCGTCCAGTTCGAGGCGGAGATCGAGCGCATCCTGACGGTGCCCGCCGGGCGCCGCTCGAACATGGAAGACGTGTGGCTGTACCTGCACCACATGTTCAAGCTGATCTGGCGCTACCGCTTCTTCTACCGCGACCTGAACGACCTGCTGTCGCGCAACCGCAAGCTCGAACTGCACTTCAAGGCGATCCACGCCCACAAGATCAAGGTCGCGCGCCAGCTGTGCGAAGACCTGCGCAGCGAAGGGTCGCTGACAGCGTCCGACCAGCAGATCGGCGCCATGGCCACCAATATGGTGGTGGTGGCGACCTACTGGCTGTCGTTCGAATACGTGCGCAATCCGCGCAAGTACAGCGAGCAGCAGGCGATCGCCGACGCACTGGCGCGCGGCTGCTACCAGGTGCTGTCGATGATCGGCCCCTACCTGTGCGGCGAGACCCGGGTGCTGTTCGAAAAGCTGTCCGACGACTACCTGCAAAAACTCTCGGCCGACGCCAAGCCCGGCGCCGACTTCTTTTGAGCCTCCCATGAAAACACTCGCTGTCTACTGCGGCGCCGCCCATGGCGCCGATCCCCTGTACGCCGACGCGGCGCGCCAGCTGGCGCGCGCGCTGGTCGAGCACAATATCGGCCTGGTCTATGGCGGCGGCAAGGTCGGCCTGATGGGCGTGATCGCCGACGAAGTGCTGCGTCTCGGCGGCGACGCCACGGGCGTGATCCCGCGCGCGCTGGTCGAGCGCGAAGTCGGCCACGCCGGCCTGACTCGCCTGTTCGTGGTCAAGGACATGCACGAGCGCAAAGCCATGATGTCCGACCTGGCCGAGGGCTTCATCGCCATGCCGGGCGGGATGGGTACGCTGGAAGAACTGTTCGAGATGCTGACCTGGGCCCAGCTGGGCATCCACGCCAAGCCGATCGGCCTGCTCAATGCGGGCGGCTTCTATGACGGCCTGCGTGCGTTCGTGCGGCACCAGTGCGCACAGGGTTTCGTGCGGCCCGAGCACGAGCGGCTGATGATGGCCGACAGCGATCCCGACGCCCTGATCGCGCGCCTGCGCGCCGCGGCCCCGGTGGCGTCCAGCACCGCGCTGCCGCCGGCGGCGGCCGGCGAACTGCGCGGCTGATCACGCCCCACCTCGGTCAGCCGTCGGTCGGGGCACGCATCTGGCGCCAATGTCGCGTCGTCCGGCCTTTTTGGCCAGCGCCGTCAGGCCAGTTCCAGCCGGTCGCGCCCCGCGGCCTTGGCCCGATACAGCGCCTTGTCGGCGCGGTTGATCGCTTCGCTGAACGGCTCGCCCGGCCGCCGCTCGGCCAGGCCGGCCGAGAAGCTGATGCGCCGGCCCGGCGCCAGGCCGTCGATGCGCAGCGCCGCGACCCGTGCGGCCATGCGCTCCATCACCGCGCGCGCGGCGTGCGGCGCTGCGTCGGGCAGCAGCAGCAAGAATTCTTCGCCGCCCCAGCGCGCCAGCGTGTCGTTGGCGCGCAGCGCGCCGCGCGCGGCCAGGGCGAACTCGCGCAGCACGGTGTCGCCCAGCGCATGGCCATGCTCGTCGTTGACCTGCTTGAACAGGTCGATGTCGAGCAGCGCCACGCAGCTGCCGGCGCCGGGCGGCTGGCGCCGCTCCTCGCTGGCCAGCAGTTCGTTCATGTGGCGCCGGTTGGTCAGCAGCGTCAGTTCATCGATCGTGGCCAGCGTGCGGATGGTTTCAAACGCCTCCTGCAGCTCCAGGCGTTTCTTCGTCATGTGCTTGCGCAGCTTGGTCATTTCGCTGGTGAGCACCGCGGTCGACAGCAGCGCGGCGGCCAGGTAGCCGAAGGTCATGGCCTCGATCGCGGGCGGGAAGCGCTGCGGGTCGCCCGACGACAGCTGCCACATGGCCGCGCCCATGCCGGCCAGCGCAGCGCCGGTCACGAGCAGCGTCTGGCGCGGACGCAGGGCGAAGGCGCAGAACGCGATGGTCACGATCGCCATCGTCAGGCTGGCGGCGCGCATCGGTCCCGAGATCGCGTAGCACCACATGCCGCAGCCGATCGCGAACAGCGCCTGGACGATCGCGAGCGCCTCGGGCGCCAGGCGCAGGCGGCGGCTGAAGCGGATCAGCACATAGAAGCCCAGCATGCCGGCCGCGCCGCTCGCTGCCAGCAGCGCGGCGGGGCCGGGCAGGGTATGGCCGGCGTACACCTGGGCGGCCAGCAGCGCGATGCAGGCCGCGTACAGCAGCGCGGTCGCGGCCCAGTAGGTGAGCATGCGGCGCAGCACCGGCTCGCGGCCGAGCAGGGCGCAGCCCAGCTGGCCCAGTGCGCTCATGCGGCGTTCCCGGTGGCGAGCAGGGCGGCGAAGGCGGCGGCCTGCAGCGGCTTGCTGAACAGGTAGCCCTGCATCTCGTCGCAATCGTTGGCGCGCAGGAAGTCGCGCTGCTGTTCGGTCTCGACGCCTTCGGCGATCACGCGCAGGTTCAGGCGGTGGCCGAGCGAGATCACGGCCAGCGCGATGGCCTGGTCGTCGGCCGAATCGGCCAGGTCGGCCACGAACGAGCGGTCGATCTTGAGGCGGCTGATCGGGAACGACTTGAGCGCCGACAGGCTCGAGTAACCGGTGCCGAAGTCGTCGACCGACAGCGCCACACCCATTGCCTCGAGTTCGCGCATGGTCTCGACCGAACGTCCCATGTCGCGCATGATCAGGCTTTCGGTGACCTCGAGTTCGAGCGCCTCGGGCGGCAGGCCGCTGTCGTGCAGGGCCGCGGCGACGCGTTCGGCCAGGCGCCGCTCTTCGAACTGGCGCGCCGAGACGTTCACCGACACCGTCATCGGCGCCAGGCCGGCGGCGCGCCAGGCCTGGCTCTGGGCGCAGGCGGTGCGCACCACCCACTCGCCGATCGGGACGATCAGGCCGCTCTCCTCGGCCAGCCCGATGAAGCGCAGCGGCGAGATCAGGCCCTGCTCGGGATGGTGCCAGCGGATCAGCGCCTCGGCGCCGAACACCGCGCCGCTGCGCAGGTCGACCTTGGGCTGGTACAGCAGCTCGAACTGGCACGGACCGGGATAGTCGGGCGCGCAGCTGTCGAGGGCGGCGCGCAGGCCTTCCAGCAGCATCAGCTTTTCCTCGATGCTGGCATGCATTTCGCTGGCGTACAGCTGCACGTTGTTGCTGCCCAGTTCCTTGGCGCGGTACATGGCGACGTCGGCATGCATCATCAGCGCGCCGGCGTCGATGCCGTCGCGCGGATAGAAGGCGACGCCGATGCTGGCGCTGACCTGTACTTCCTGGTTCTCGACCAGGATCGGCTCGGTGACCGCCTGGCGCACGGTTTCCAGCAGCGGCATCAGCGTCGCCGGTTCGTCGGCCAGGTCGGGCAGCAGGATCACGAACTCGTCGCCGCCGAAGCGCGCCAGCGTGTCGCCGCAGCCCAGGCAGCGACGCATGCGCGCGCCGACCACCTTGAGCAGCTCGTCGCCGGCATTGTGGCCGAGGGTATCGTTGACCAGCTTGAAGCCGTCGAGGTCGATGAAGGCCAGGCCGACGCCGCGGCCGTCGCGCGCGGCTTCGTGGATCGCCTGGGCCAGGCGCTCGCGCAGCAGGCTGCGGTTGGGCAGGCCGGTCAGGTCGTCGTGGTGGGCCAGGTGGCGGATGCGCTGTTCGGCGAGCTTGCGTTCGGTGATGTCGCGCACGATCACCACCACGCCGCCTTCGACCGCCACCGCCTGGCGCTGCAGCCAGCGTTCCCGCATCGGCTGCGAACGGGCCAGCCATTCGGCTTCGTGCGGCGCGCCCGTGGACGCCACCGCCGCCAGGTCGGCGAAGATGCCGACGTCCAGCGTGGCGGGCAGCATCCGCGACATCGGCTGGCCAGCCATCTGCTCCTTGCGCAGGCCGGTAAACTGCTCGGCGCGGCTGTTGGTGGTGGCGATGATGAAGTCCTTTACCTGGCCGCCGGCGCCGCGCACGGTATGCAGCACGAAGAAGGCGTCCGGACTGGCTTCCGAGGCCGCCGCATAGGTTTCCTGGGCCAGGCGTTCGCGCCGGCGCGCCTTGGCCAGTTGCCATGACCAGGCACTCACCAGCAGCACGACCGCCACCAGCAGCGCGCTGCCGGCGCTGGCGCCGGCCAGCCAGGTGCGCCGCTGCTGCTCGAATGGCTGCATCTGTTCTTGCGCCGACAGGCCGGCCACCGCCACCAGCGGGAAGCCGCCCAGCGGCCGGCTGCTGGTGTAGCGCAACTCGCCGTCGATGCCGCTGGTGCCGAGCGTGACGGGGGAGGCGGCGGCGCCGTGGGCCGGGTGGCCGGCGCCGTGGAAGTGCTGGCCCCACGACACCTGTTCGCCGATCCGCAGCGCGCGCACCACGCCATCTTCGCCGACCAGGCCCAGCAGGCCGCGGTCGCCCTGGCGCGAGCGCTCGTAGGAGCTGGTGAAATAGGCCGGATCGATGGCCATCACTGCGACGCCGGCAAAGCGCCCGGCGGCGTCCTCGATGCGGCGCGAGAAATGCAGGTGCGGGTCGGCCGCGCCAGCGTGGCCGCCGGCGCGGCTGACGAACGGCAGGTCGGCGCGGGTCGCGCGGTGATACTCGAACCACGTACTGCCGGCCTGGTTGCGCACCGCGGTGGCGGGATTGCTGGCCACGATGCGGCCCGCGGCATCGGTGATCTCGACCTGGAACACCAGGCCGGGCGGCAGCAGGCCCTTGGCCGCCAGCGCCGGCAGGGCGCCATCGGCGCCATCGCGCTCGACCGCGTACTTGAGCATGCGCAGGGTCTGGTCGATGTTGCTCAGGCTGCGCGCCATCTGCGCTTCGTAGGTGTCGAGCAGTTCGTGGGTGGCGTCACGCGCCGCGTTCGCGGCGGTGCGGCGCTCGGCCTCGATCACGTGCAGCGCACCGAACCAGATGGCGCCCAGCAGCAGCACCGAAAACAGCGGCAGCGAGATATGCGTTTCGAGCGCCATGCCGAGCCAGCGCGCCAGCGCGCCGCGCGCCGCGCCGTCGGGCGGCAGGGCGGCGGACGCGGCAGGCGCCGGCAGGGCGGGACGGGCGAGCGGGCTCATGCTGCGCTTACGGCAGGATCAGCACCGGGCGCACCGACGCGTCGAGGGAGGCGCGGTCGATGTAGCCGATCATCGACGGATTGTCGGCCACCATGCGGCGCACGGCGGCGTCGCCCGGCGCTTCGCGCGGCGGCTGGCCGCGCCCGGTAAACACCATCTTCGACCAGTGCGCCTTGAGCAGGGCCGGGGTCTTGCCGGTGACCTGGCGATAGAAGCCGTCGCGCTGGGGCGAACCGACTTCCTGGTCGAGCGCGACCGCGGCGGCGCCGTCCGGGAAGCGGCCGGCCTGGCCGAGGAAGATCGCGGCGACCTGGTCGGCGCTCATGCTCGGGGCCGGATTGCGGGACGAGACCACCACCACCAGTTCGGCCGACGCCGGGGCGGCGGTGAAGCCGACGGTTGCGCCAAGGGCCAGGGCGGCCAGCAGCATGCGGGGCAACGTGCCCATGAAAGTAAGCGCGCGCATCAGAAGACGAAGTCCAGCGCCATACTGGCCACATTGAGTGCACGGTCCGAACGGAAGCCCGGCTGCGGGTTGATCAGGGTGCCGCGCGTGCCTTCGCGCGGGCGCACCCGCTCGAGCTGGAACTTGACGGCGATGTTCGGCGCGGCGTCCCAGCGCAGGCCGGCACTCCAGGTCGATTGCACCGGAATCGAGGACAGCAGGACGTTCAGGCCGGCGTTGAGCTGGCCGCCTACCGCCGCATAGGCCGGCGGCAGCCCGGCCAGCGGCAGGCCCGGGTCGCTCGTCGGCACGTCGGCACGAATCTGGGCGTAGCCGGCGTACGGCGTGAAGGCGCCCACGCGCAGGCCGGCGCCGACATACGCTTCGCTGCCGTCGCCAAGCAGCGAATCGGTGCGGGTGCGGCCCCATTCGGCGCTGACGAACCAGTTGCCCGGATCGTAATTGAGGCCCGCGCTGACCATGGTCACGCGCTTGTCGACGATCGCGTAGCGGTCGGCCAGCGCATTGCCGGCCGGGCCGAAGGCGCGCAGCGCGCCGAACAGCTCGGCGCCGATCCCGGTATCGAGACGCGCGCTGGCCGCCGACAGGCGCGCCGACAGGGCGCCGCGCTCGATGGTGTGCGACAGGCCGGTGATGTCCTCGGCCTTGATGCGTAAACCGTTCTGCAGGTCCTTGTTGGCCTTGCCCACGAATACCTGGGTGGCCTGGCGCACCTCGCCGATGTTCCAGCGCCAGGTGGCGTCGACGCCGTCGCTGCTCGAAATCGGCAGCGCGCCGTACACCTCGACCGGCGTGCGCACCCACGGAATGGTATAGCCGACCTTGCGCGAGTCGGCGCCGAGGAACACCGGCAGGGCAATGCGGCCCAGGCGCAGCGCCAGGTCGGGAGTGGGCTGGTACTTGACGTTGGCCCATTCGAGCTGCGGGCGGTAGCTGCCATCCAGGCCCTGTTCGCTGACCACCTGCAGCACGCCGGACCAGTCGCCCTGGGCGACGTCGAGCTGCACGCCGAGGCGGCTGTCGACGTCGGGACTCCAGGCGCGCGTGTGGCCGGCGCCGTCGGCGCGCAGCACCGACGACGTGAAGTCGGCATTGCGTTCGCTCGAATGGACGACGCCCAGCGTGCCATAGCCGGACAGCTTCCAGGTCGGGACGCCGGACTGCTCGGCGCCGGCGGCCCAGGCCGCGCAGGCCATGCCGCAGGCCAGCACGCCGGCCTTGACGCCGACGCGCACGCGGCGCGCGGCGCAAACAGGGAGCGCAGCAGGCACGTGCTTGCTGCGAAGAATAGGTAGCATGATGTGATCAGTCTTGGCCAGCAGGCCGGAGGCAGCGTCGCGGGACGACGGGAATGTCACGAACTGTAACGAAGTTCACACTTGCCGTCGAGTGATTGACGGTGCGAAATTGCAGCTAACGAAACATACGTTGTCTATGTGCAACGTTGCATTGTCAGATGTACATGCTCTTCAGGCGGCGCTCCACAGCCGCTCGCCCGCGACGTCGAGCCAGGTCAGGTACAGGCGCACATCGAACTCCAGCTGGTGGTAGTCCGGTTCCATCCAGCAGCACAATTTATAGAAGGCCTTGTCGTGCTCCTTCTCCTTCAGGTGGGCCAGTTCGTGCACGGCGATCATGCGCAGGAATGGCAGCGGCGCGTCGCGGAACAGGCTGGCGATGCGGATCTCGTGCTTGGCCTTGAGCCGGCTGCCCTGGACGCGCGAGATCGCGGTGTGCAGGCCGAGCGCATGCTGGATGATCTGGATCTTGCTGTCGAAGGCGACCTTGGCGATCGGGGCGGCCTGGCGCAGGTAATCGTCCTTCAGGTCCTGGACATAGTCGTACAGGGCGCGGTCGGTGCGGATGCCGTGGGCGGCGGGGTAGCGCTGGCGCAAGGTCTCGCCCAGGCGCTTCTGTTCGATCAGGCCGCTCACCTGGGCTTGCAGCGCGGGCGGGTAGGCGGTCAGGTATTTCAGGTTCGGCATAGGCCCGGCAATGTACCACAGCCAGGCCGTGCCGTATCAGCAGGGGGGCGGATGAGCGGTGCGCCGGAAAACCAGCCTCCGGCGCGTGGCATTGCCAGCCGCCCGCCAGCCCGCCAGCTGCCAGCCCGTCAGCCGGCCAGCCGGCCAGCCGCCCGCCAGCCGGAAAGCCGTCCACCGGCTCACCGAAAGCAGGCCACCTGCTAACTTTCCTTTCCACCCTGGCGGTTTCCCTTCACCGCTGCCGCCGCGGCGCGCTGGGCCGATTGCCGGCTTTCGCCGCCCTTGCGCCCGATGTCGGCCATGTGGGCGCGGTTGCGGCTCACGGCCTCGCCGCCTTTCTGGCCGGCGCGGCGCGCTTCTTCGGAATCGAATTCATGCGCCGTGCCTTTCTGGTGGGCCGCCTGGCCGCCCTTGCTGGCGATTTCGCGCTGCTGGTTCTGGTCCATTGCCGCGAAGCCGCGCTTGGCCGGTTGCCCGCTTTTCTGGACGTTGCCCGCGCTGCCCGCACTCTTGCCATTGTCCTTGCTGGTCGCCATCTCGTTCTCCTTTGTGCCCGTGGGGCTGTCGGTTGTCGATCGTCGTTGTAACGCCATCGTCGGTGCCACCAGCGCACCACCGTTGCGCTCGTGCTTTTAGAGAAACGTGGTGAGCGTTAGTTCCGTCAATCGGCCGCGTGCGCGCCAATGCCGTCGCGATTCAGTCGCGCCGGCGCGCGCTGCCGGCCGGCGGCGCGATCACGACGAACGGCGGCGCCTGGCCCAGCCCGGACTGGGCCTCGGCCAGGGCGGTCATCATTTGCTGCTGGTAGTTGCGCAGGTGCTCACCGGCCGGCTGCATGCCGCGGAGGGCGACGGCGCCCAGCTGGAGCGGGTCGCTGCAGCCGGCCAGCTGCTGGCCGGTGGCGATCGCGTCGTCGAGCGCCTCGCGCGCCAGCTGCATATTGAGTTCGCTCACGCGCGCCAGCAAATCGTAGCCCTGGCGCGACAGCGTGGAAAGATAGCTGACCTGTGCTTCGAACTGGGCGTGCAGCACCGGATTGGCCGTGAATGGATCGGGTGAATCGGACATGGCGCACTCCATGGCGGAAAGGGCGGGGCGCCCTGGTCTCGTACGACCACCCGGACGCCGCAAAAGTTCGGCGGTGCGCCCGGCTCAGGCGTCGGCCACCTTCAGCACCAGTTTGCCGAGGTTGCGGCCCTCGAACAGCATCAGCAGTGCCTGCGGGAAGCCTTCGAAGCCCTCGACCACGTGTTCATGGCTGTGCAGCCTGCCCTCGGCCAGCCAGGCGCCGAGCCGGGCCACCGCTTCCGGGTAGCGCGCCGCGTAGTCGAACACCACCATGCCTTCCATGCGCGCGCGGTTCACCAGCAGCGCCAGGTAGTTGGACGGGCCGCGTACCTTGTCGACGGTGTTGTACTGCGAGATGGCGCCGCAGATCACGATGCGCGCCTTCAGATTGATGCGGGTGAGCACGGCGTCCAGGATGTCGCCGCCGACATTGTCGAAGTACACGTCGACGCCGTCCGGGCAGGCCTCCTTGAGCGCGGGCCCGACCGGCCCCGCCTTGTAGTCGATGCAGGCGTCGAAACCGAGTTTGCCGGTCACGAAGGCGCACTTGTCGGCGCCGCCGGCAATGCCGACCACGCGGCAGCCCAGTTGCCTGGCGACCTGTCCCACGGTCATGCCGACCGCGCCGGCCGCACCCGACACCACCACCGTGTCGCCGGCTGTTGCCGCGCCGACGTCCAGCAGGCCGAAATAGGCGGTCATGCCCGGCATGCCGAGCAGGTTGAGCCAGGCGGTGGGGTGGCCGATGGCCGGATCGATCTTCGCGAAGCCGGCGCCGCGGTCGTCGGCCTGGCCCGACCAGTAGCGCTGCACACCGGTGCCGCCCACCACCTGGTCGCCCACCGCGAAGCGCGGCGAGCGCGAAGCGATCACCACGCCCAGCCCGGCCGCGCGCATGACTTCGCCGAGCGCGACCGGCCGGATATACGATCTGCCTTCGTTCATCCAGCCGCGCATGGCCGGATCGAGCGACAGGTACAGCACCTTGACCACGATCTCGCCGTCGCCCGGCTCCGGCACGGCCTGTTCGTGCACGCGCCAGTCGCTGGGCTCCGGCATTCCGGTCGGACGGGCGGCGAGCAGGAATTGCTGGTTCGGCGGGAAGGCATTGGTCATGGCGGGCTCCTCGGTTGATGGAAGCGGATGACTATACGCCCCCTGCCACAAGGCCGCCGCGCGTGCGACAATAGCGGGTTATCCAACCCTGCAATGCATACCCAATGGCTCTCAAAGCGACCATCTACAAGGCCGAACTGTCGATCGCCGACATGGACCGGAACTACTACCAGGAACATACCCTGACCATCGCCCGGCATCCGTCCGAAACCGACGAGCGCCTGATGATCCGCCTGCTGGCCTTTGCGCTGCACGCCGATCCGGCGCTGGTGTACACCAAGGACCTGTTCGACGTCGACGAACCGGCCCTGTGGTGCAAGGACCTGACCGGCGCCATCGATCTGTGGATCGAAGTGGGGCAGCCAGATGAAAAACGCCTGCTGAAGGCCGCCGGCCGCGCCGAAAAAGTGGTGGTCTACAGCTATAGCGCGACCAGCAGCATCTGGTTCAAGGGCCTGGCCAACAAGATCGAGCGGGCCAAGAATGTCAGCGTGATCAACATCCCGCACGACATCAGCGCCCAGCTGGAAAAGATGGCGCAGCGCTCCATGCAGCTGCAGTGCACGATCCAGGACGGCCAGGTATGGCTGACCGATGGCACCGACACCGTGCTGGTCGAGCGCGAAGCGCTGCGCGGGACGCTGTAACGCCTGCGCCGTAACGCCCGCGCTGCAAGGCCCGCTAATCAGCGCGGGGCGCCGCCCAGGCGACGCGCCTCGCCCGATCCCGCCACCTTGCGATCGACCCGCGGGTCGCCGTAGTAGCGCACGTCGCCCGAGCCGGCGATCGACATCGCCAGGGTGTCCTTCGCCCATACCGTCACGTCGCCCGAGCCGGCCACCTTGACCTTCGCGTCGCTCACCGCCACCTGGCCCAGGTCGACGTCGCCCGATCCGGCCACCGACACCGTCAGGTTGCGCACGCTGCCGCCCTTGACCACGATGTCGCCGCTGCCGGCCACCTTGGCCGCCACCTCGTCGCTGTCGACGCTGGCCACCGCGATCGTGCCCGAGCCACCCACGTCCAGGTTCAGGCGTGCGCCGCGCAGCGCAGCGGCGCTGATGGTGCCCGAACCGCCCACCGACAGCCGCTCGATGCTGCGCGCCTGCACCGTGATCTTCAGGTGCTCGGTGCGCAGGTCGCGGTTGTTGCTGGTGGTGCGGATACGCAGTACGCCATCCTCGACCACGGTTTCGATCAGCGGCTGCAGGTTGTCGTCGGTCTCGATCGTGATGCTGTCCGAGGCGCCGATGCGCAGCTGCAGTTCGCCCGGCACGCCCATCGACACGCCGGTGAAGCCGGCGGCCTGACGCGCCTGGCGCACGATCTTGCCGTTGCCTTCGACCCGGTCGCCGCCGAACGGCCAGGCGCCGGCGGCAAGGGGCAGGGCGGCGCAGGCGATGGCGGCGGACAGCAGCAGGGTGCGCAGGTTGGGGCGGGTTATCTGGCGCAGGGACATGGTCGGCTCCTTGTTGATCTGTTGGAATGACACCATCGTAGCGGGCGCGCGGCCCGGCACCATCGGGTTTGCGACGAACTGCACGCTGGCGGGGTTGAACTGCATGTGCACGCGGCGCGGCCGCGGCCTTGTACGATGCACTACAATCATGCGCTAAACATTATTTTTCAGTTGGAGCGGTGGATGAATTTATTGTTGTTGGCAGTAGCGTTTTGCGTCGGCATGGCGATGTCGGTGCAGGCGGCGGTAAACAGCCAGCTGGCCCATGCGATCGGGGCCAATTCGGTGATGGCGGCGCTGGTGTCGTTCGGTTGCGGCACCGCCGTGCTGCTGGCGGTGGCGCTGTCCAAGACCGGCCTGGCCGGACTGGGCGCCACGCTGGCGGCGCTGCCCGCCCAGCCGCTGTGGAAATTTGCCGGCGGCTTCCTGGGCGCGGCGTTCGTGTTCGGCACGGTGTTCCTGGCGCCGCGCATCGGTTTATTGACGCTGGTGGTGCTGGTGATCGCCGGCCAGCTGGTCAGCTCGATGGCGATCGACCATTTTGGCCTGATCAATATGGCGCGGCGCGAAGTGTCGGGTGTACGCATCGCCGGTGCGCTGGTGGTGGCGTGCGGGGTGGCGATCACGGTGTTCGGCGACCGTATTGTTGCGAGTTTGTCACGCTGAGGGAAATTGAGGGAAATTTTTTCCCCTAAGCAACTTCCGGTTTTATAATGGCCTGACTCGATTGTCATCCACACCAGGCCAGATGGAATACCACCAGTCCTCGCAGATCCCGACCCTCTCGTATATCGAGAACGAAGACCACCCGGTCTTCGAAACCCTGGTGCAGCAAATCCTGCACCTGCTGAACTCGAAGCTGGTGTTTTCGGACATCATCATTCACCAGAACAGTCCGCTGATGCTGCGCCAGCCGAACGGCCTGGTGGCGGTGACCGATTCGCCGATCACGAAGGAAGAGCTGGAAGAATTCTTCGATGTGATCGAGCCCAATTGGCCGCAGCGCATTTCCACGCGCGCGTTCGACCGCTCGATCGATTTGCACACGGCGCGCATCCGCGCCAACTGCTTCCGCTTCCAGGGCGGCAAGCGCCTCGGCTGCGTGATCCGGCGCTTCCCGAAAGAACCGATCCCGCTGGCCGAGCTGGGCCTGTGGGACCACGAGCGCGAGTTCGCGCGCCTGACCAGCGGCCTGGTCCTGATCATCGGCGACACCTGCCAGGGCAAGTCGACCACGATCGCCTCGATCCTGGACGAGATCAACCGCCAGCGCTCGGGCCACATCATCACCATCGAGGATCCGGTCGAGACCCTGATCCCGCAGCGCAAGTGCATCATCACCCAGCGCGAAGTGGGCGAGGACGGCGACGTCGACAGCTACTACCTGGGCGCCCTCGACGCGCTGCGCGAACGTCCGGACGTGATCGTGATCGGCGAGATCCGCGACGCCCAGACCGCCCAGGAAGCGCTGGCGCTGGCCGAGTCCGGTCCGCTGGTGCTGGCCACGCTGCACGCGCGCTCGACCGAACTGGGCCTGCAAAAGATGCTGCGTCTGCTCGGCAATTCCGACGCCCAGGCCCAGGCGCTGGCGCACGCCCTGCGCGGCGTGCTGTGCCAGGCCCTGCTGCCGTCGGTCGAGGGCAATCGCTACTACCTGGCGACCGAGTGCCTGACGCCGGGCCCGGCCGTGGTCAAGATGCTGGAAAGTGGCGACCTGGGCGGCATCCGCGCGCACATGAATCGCGGCGCCGATCCCGGCTGCCACACGATGAATGCCTCGCTCCAGGGCTTGCTGGCCGGACACAAGGTGCGGGTCGAGGATGCCCGCAACGCCACCACCGACCGGGTGGCGTTTGCCGACATGCTCTAGTCCAGCGGCGGCGCCCGGTAGCGGTCGACCTCCACCGCGCTCACCGCCGGCGCGGCATTGCCCCAGCTGTTGCGGATCCAGGTCAGCACGGCCGCGACCTCGGCGTCATCGAGTTCGTGGCCGAACGGCGGCATGCCGTACGGGCGCGGATTGCCGTGCGTCGACGGCGGGAAGCCGCCGCTGACGGTGATGCGGATCGCGTTCACGGCCGCTGTCGCAGTCACTGCCCGGTTGCCGGCCAGCGCCGGGTAGGCGGGCGGCTTGCCCCGGCCATCGTCGCCGTGGCATTGCGCGCATTGCTGCGTATAGATGCGCCCACCGGCAGCCATGAGCTGTGCCGGGGGCGGCGCGGTGGATGCGGGCGCGCGCTGCGCCGTGACCGGCAGCGACTTCAGGTAACCCGCCATCGCCCCGAGATCCTCTCGCGTCAGGTATTGCAGGCTGCGCGCCACGACCTCGGCCATCGGGCCGCTGGCCGCGCCGCGTGGCGACACACCGGTCCCCAGCAGCGCCACGATGTGGTCCTGTTTCCAGTCCTTCAGCCCGGCCGCCAGCGATGGCGCATGCCAGCCGCCACCCGCCATCAAGCCACCGTCGAGGCCGTCGCCCGGCGCGCCAAGACGGTTGCGCGCGCTGTGGCAGGCCGCGCAATGCCCGAGCCCTTCCACCAGGTAGGCGCCGCGGTTCCAGGCCACGCTGCGCGCAGGCGAGTCCTGCTGCACGCCGGGGCGGAAGTACAGCAGGCGCCAGCCGGCCAGCACCGCCTGCTGGTCGTAGGGGAAGCGCAGTTCGTGCGCGCGGTTCGGCTGGCGCCGCGGCGCGAGGCTGGAGAAATAGGCGTACAGCGCGTCGGCGTCGGCCCGTGTCACCCGGGTGTAGTTCGGGTAGGGGAAGCTCGGATACAGCAGGCGGCCATCGCGGCCGATGCCGTTGTGCAGGGCGCTCCAGAAGTCGTCGGCGCTCCAGGCGCCGATGCCGGTGGCGCGGTCCGGCGTCAGGTTGGGGCTGTAGAAGCGCCCGAACGGGGTGTCGAGCGCGCGGCCTCCGGCATACGCCGCGCCAGCGCGCGCCGTGTGGCAGCCGATGCAGTTACCGGCCCGGGCCAGGTAGGCGCCGCGCGCGATATTGTCGGGCGTCGGGGCCCACGCGGCGGGCGAGGCCGCCGCCACGTGGTCGGCGCGCGGCCAGGCCAGCAGCAGCGACAGGCCGACCGCCAGCAGGGCGCCGACGATGGCGATGCGGGCCGTGTTCATCGGGCCGGCCCGACGCTGCCGCAAGCCAGCGGCAGGGGTGTCGCGCTTGCCGCGGCGGGCCGGGCGTCGGCCGGCAGTGGCTGGGCCGCCAGCCAGGACGCGATCGCGGCCACGTCGTCAAACGACAGGCGCGCCGTGATCGTGGCCATGCAGTCGGGCGCATGGGCGCGGCGCACGCCGTTGCGCCAGGCGCCGAACTGGGCGTTCAGGTAGTCGCGCGGCAGGCCGAGCAGGCCGGGAATGAAGGGCTGCACGCCCGTCAGGCGCGCGCCGTGGCAGGCCACGCAGGCCGGCACCCCGCGCGCCGGGTCGCCCTCATGCACCAGACGGCGGCCGCGGGCCAGGACCTGCGGCGCGGCGCCGGGGTTGGCCGTCGCCGGTGGCAGCGCCGTCGGCGGCAGGGCGGCGAAGTAGGCGGCGATTTCGCGCAGGTAGTCGTCGGACAGGTGTTCGACCAGGTAGGTCATGAGCGGATACTGGCGCCGGCCGTCGCGAAAATTGCGCATCTGGTGATGCAGGTAGCCGGCCGGTTTTCCGGCCAGGCGCGGATAGAAGGCATCGTTGATCGGCGCGCCGTTGGCGTCGACCCGGGCATGGCAGGCGGTGCAGGCGGCCACGCGTCGGGCCAGGGTGTCGGGCACGCCGGCCGCTGCTGCGCTGGCCGCTGCTGCGCCAGCAGCGGCGCACGGCCAGGCAAGCGCGGCAAGCAGCAGAGCAGGCAGCAGGGCAGGCAGCAGGGCGGCGGACAGGCGAGTTGCTGGTGCGTTCATGGGCTCGGACCGGCGTGGACGTGGTCACGATCATAACGCAAAACAATGTTTATTTAGTAAGCTCGTTCAGGAGCGGGCGTACCGCGCCCGTGTCGATGCAGCGCTGGCGCGGCCGGTTTCAGGCAGGGTTCTGTTCGCGCCAGCGCCGGTACACGCGCAAGGCGGCGTGGGCATCGTCGGCCGCGTACTGCAACTGTTTTTCCGAAAGGCGGGGCAGCGACCAGTTGGTGGTGGTGATGCGCTTCGATTTCTGCAGCCGCTGGCCGAAGAAGCGCTCTACCGCGCTCCTGGCGCCGAGCGGATTCTTTTCGCCGCGGCGGCGCAGGGCGGTCGACAGGTCGAGCACATGGTGCGTGTCGATCCCGAGCTTGGCGCGCAGGCGGCGCACGTCGTCGCCCAGGCCGAAGCCCACCTTGAGCACGTCGGGCGACTCGAGCACCGGCTTGAGTACCGTCAGCGCGGCCGCATTCGAGGCCGGGCTCAAGGTCTGGAACAGGTAGGCCAGCGTGTCGGTCGAGAGCTGCACCAGGTGCGGCCCGGTCGAGACTTCCCCCTTGGCGAAGGTCGGCTTGGATTCGGTGTCGAAGCCGATCGTATCGGCCTGGAGCAGGGCGGCCAGGGCTTCCTCGGCCTCCTGCACGGTGCGCACCAGGCGCACTGCGGTCATGGCGATGCCGACATAGGGCGGGAGGTCGGCGCCGACCTCCGGCTGGCCGGCAATCACTTGGCGAACTTCGAGGCCAGCGCCTGCAGTTTTTCCTGGCGCTTGCGGCTGGCTTCTTCCTCGGCGGCGGCGTCACGCTCGGCCTTCTTGCGGTCGGCTTCTTTCTTGAAGCGCTGCTGCAATTGTTCCTTGGCGTGCAGGCGGTGCGCTTCCGGCACCTCGGCACCAGCGGTGCCGTCCAGGTCAAAGCGCTGCTTGGCTTTTTCCATGGCGCGCAGATAGCGCATCGAGCCGGTATGGATGCCGAGCGCGGCGCGCATCACCTTGCGGTCCAGGCCCGGCATGCGCGCCAGCAGCTGCTTGTCGATGCCGATGGCCAGCGGCAGGCAGTCGCGGAAGGCGGGGAATTCCTGCTGCAGTTGCTTGAGCAGGGCGCGCGGCGACTGGCCCGGCGTGGCGGCGACTGGCGCTGCGACGGCCGGCGGTGCATCCTGCGCGGGTTGCTGCTCCACCGCCTGCGCGTCCGGCTGCGCAGGCGCCGGCGCAGGGGTCTGCGGTTGGGCTTCTGGCGCGTGCGGGGTGGCGTTGGTATCGACGGTGTCTGCAGGGGTAGTGGTATTCATTGACTTCATGGTAAGAACGGGAATGCGAAGGATAGCACGGCACTGGGGGCCGCATTGTACTCGTTCTTATAATAAATGTTGGAGAACGGGCATCATGATGCGGCGGCCGCGACCGAAATCGTGTATCATCCGCCCCTTGCCTTGCGATGGCTTGCGCCGCCGCAGATCCGCGGGAAGCCGCGGAAAGGCAGCGTTGCGGTGATGCAGTATGTAAATTCTTTATATCCCATATCGGATCTCTGAATTATCACCAATTCTTGCAATGGGGCATAATACCGCCTCCCCGCTATCTTTCTAGAATAGTAGATGCAAGCCCGTGTCAGCGGGCTTTTTTTCGTTCCGACATGACCAGCACGAATCTTGAACAGCCCGCCCGCCGCCTGCTTTCCTACCTGTATGCGGAGCCGCGCAACAAGTCCGTGCTTGAAACAATGCATGTCCGCCCTTAGGTAGGGCCACTTCCGTTCCCCCTTTCCCAGGATCCGCACGCGGGTCCCGCTGGATTATTGACTTCGCAGGCGCGCCACCCGCCTCGACTGGAGAGTTTTAGTTATGAAGAACACCGCCAAGACATTGACACTGACAGCGAAAAAAGCGCCGGCCAAGGCTTCGGCGCCGCTGGCAGTGCCGAAAACCGCGACCTCCTACTTCCTCGAAACGGAAGCGGCGGCCAAGGTGACGGTGGTCAAGACCCGGTCGCGCCTGGCGATCCTGAAGGAACAGGCGGACGCCATCCTGGCCGCGAACAAGCCGGTGGCGCAGGAGCCCGAAGCGACGCCAGCCCCGGCCCCAGCGCCGGTTGCGGCAGTTGCCGAGCCGGTCGCCGCGGAGGTCGCGCCAGCCGCCCAGGCGCCGGCACCGGCCGCAGCGCCGCTCGCCAGTGCCGAAGCCGACGCCAGCGCCGAAGCCGACCCGGCCGACGACTACCTGCCGGCGCCAGCCAGGCCGGCCGCGCCGCCGGTGATCGTGCGCAAGCGCGGCAAGCTGGCCGCCGCCAAGTCGGCCGAGCCGGAAACCGCCGCCGTCGCCGCAGCGCCGGAAGAAGAAGCGCCCGCCGTGGAGGCCGCGCCGAAGGTCGTGCGCACCCGCACCGCGCGCCGCGTCGACGCCGCGCCGGCCGCCGCCGTGCCGTCGACCGCCGTCGGCACCGTCAGCAAGACCACCGACGCCGCCGCGCTGGCCGCAATCGACACGTCCGGTTACCTGCTGCCGCAGGTGAAGGTGCCGGGCCGCCGTGGCCGCAAGCCGAGTGAATTCATCCCCGAGAACGACGAAGTCGCGGCGCTGAACGCGGTCGAGCGCGCCGAAATGAAGGCGGCCTCGAAGGCGCGCGACCGCAAGGCCAAGGGCATCGCCCTGCTGAGCGAGGCGGGCTTCTCGGAAGCCGAGCTGGAAAAGCGCCGTACCCAGCTGCGCAACCTGATCAACATGGGCAAGGAGCGCGGCTACCTGACCCACGCCGAGATCAACGACCACCTGCCGGAAAACATCATCGATCCGGAAGCGATCGAAGGCATCATCGCGACCTTCAACGACATGGGCATCGCCGTCTACGAGCGCGCCCCTGAAGCGGAAATGATGCTGCTGTCGGACCAGGCCGTGACCCCGACCAGCGAAGACGAAGTCGAAGCCGCCGCTGCCACCGCGCTGTCGACGGTCGACTCGGACTTCGGCCGCACCACCGATCCGGTGCGCATGTACATGCGTGAAATGGGCGCGGTGTCGCTGCTGACGCGCGAAGGCGAGATCGAGATCGCCAAGCGCATCGAAGCCGGCCTGAAGGACATGGTGCAGGCCATCTCGGCATGCCCGATCACGATCTCGGAAATCATCGCGCTGTCGCACAAGATCGCCAGCGACGAGATGAAGATCGACGACGTGGTCGACGGCTTCGTCGACCAGAGCGAATCGACCCCGCCGCCGGCGCTGGCCGCGGCCGCCGCTGCGTCGGCCTCGGAAGACGAGGAAGAGGAAGAGGAAGAAGTCGAGGAAGAGGAAGAAGACGACAGCAACGCCGGCAGCGCCGCCGCCGGCTACTCGGCCGAGCAGCTGGCCCAGTTGCGCAAGAGCGCGCTGGAAAAGTTCTCGCTGATCGAAAAGCAGTTCGACCGCATGGGCCACGCCTTCAAGAACGAAGGCTACGGTTCGGACGAGTACGAAGAAGCGCAAGAGATCATCTCGTACGAGCTGCTGGGTATCCGCTTCACCGCCAAGGTGGTCGAGAAGCTGTGCGACACGCTGCGCGGCCAGATGGACGAAGTGCGCTCGATCGAGCGCGCCGTGCTCGACATCTGCGTGAACCGCTGCGGCATGCCGCGCGCGCACTTCATCAAGGTGTTCCCGGGCAACGAGACCGACCTGCAATGGGGCGACCGCGAAGTCGACTGCGCCTACCCGTACAGCGCGGTGCTGAGCCGCAACCTGCCGGCGATCAAGGAGCTGCAACAGCGCATGATCGACCTGCAGGCGCGCGTGGCGCTGCCGCTGGCCGACCTGCGCAAGATCAACAAGCAGATGGCGGCGGGTGAAAAGCGTGCCCGCCAGGCCAAGCGTGAAATGACCGTGGCTAACTTGCGCCTGGTGATTTCGATCGCGAAGAAGTACATCAACCGCGGCCTGCAATTCCTCGACCTGATCCAGGAAGGCAATATCGGCCTGTTGAAGGCGGTCGACAAGTTCGAATACCGTCGTGGCTATAAATTCTCGACGTATGCGACCTGGTGGATCCGCCAGGCGATCACGCGTTCGATCGCCGACATGGCGCGCACCATCCGCGTGCCGGTGCACATGATCGAAACGATCAACAAGATGAACCGCATCTCGCGCCAGATCATGCAGGAAACCGGCAGCGAGCCGGACCTGCCGACCCTGGCGATCAAGATGGAAATGCCAGAGAACAAGGTTCGCGAGATCATGAAGATCGCGAAAGAGCCGATTTCGATGGAAACCCCGATGGGCGAGGACGGCGATTCGCAGCTGGGCGACTTCATCGAGGACAACGCGACCCTGGCACCGCTGGACGCCGCGCTGCACGCTTCGATGCGCAATGTGATCAAGGAAGTGCTGGACTCCTTGACCCCGCGCGAAGCGAAGGTGCTGCGCATGCGTTATGGCGTCGAGATGTCCAACGACCACACGCTGGAAGAAGTGGGCAAGCAGTTCGACGTGACGCGCGAGCGGATTCGCCAGATCGAGGCGAAGGCGATGAGCAAACTGCGCCAGCCGTCGCGCTCGGACAAGCTCAAGACCTTCCTGCACAACCAGTAATTTGCTGGTTGTCGGATGTGAAAAAGCCGCCAGGGTTGTGTCTGGCGGCTTTTTTATTCGCGGTATGCTGGCCATGCCGCCAACCCGCTTCGGTGGGGTGGACGGCTTGTCCGTCCACGCGTTCAACCAGTGCCGGCATGGCAGCTGCGCGTGCGCCGGTTGAACGCGTGGAAGGGGGACCCGTCCACCCTGCGACGCTCGCGTTTGCGGGATGACATTGTCAACGTTGGGTGCGTTGGTCCGCGACCATGGCCGGCAGCCATGAAGTCGTCGTTCCCGCGCAGGCGGGAACCCAGGTTTGCAT
>Ga0265797_10000594_pt1 | contig 65779 bp, 61 predicted proteins | sample P2T30metagenome_FD_192433 | JGI IMG/M metagenome (GOLD analysis project Ga0265797, IMG submission 192433) | Plant litter microbial communities from East Loma Ridge, Irvine, California - P2 T30 | ecosystem: Environmental > Terrestrial > Plant litter > Unclassified | place: USA: California... | reverse complement strand
AGGCAACAAGATCACTGTTAAAGGTCTGTTCCCTGCCGAGGAAGCAATCCTCCTCATCAATAGCCCCAATGTCGTTATTGAAGACAACGAAGTGACTGGTGTGAAAAAGCTTTATAGGGCCTTGGATGCTCAGTCCTCGGCACGCGCACGCAATAACCGCAAACGCTTCGGCAAGTGGCCCGAAAACTGATAAACCGTGTATCCGACGGGCCACCCGGTCAACGCCGTCAGTTACCGCCAGGGTCCCTCGCACGGGAATACGTCGTACTCTCTTTACCGCGAGCAGCGCCTGGCAGCGGAAACCGACGATACAGGGCGGATCACCGCCCATTACATCTACCTTTACGGTAAGCAAGTGGCGAAGATCGAGATGGAGGCGAACGGCACATCCGCGAACCAGTTCTGGAAGGCCATTGCGATGCCGTCCCACGTCAGCACTACGCGGCCCCGGATCTATGCGATTATTACCGACCACCTGGGCACACCCCAACAGGTCATGGACGAGCATCAGCGCCCGGTCTGTCAAGCGAGTGCCACGGCGTTCGGTCAGGCGCGCATTACGTATGCAAGGACTTCTGGCGCCGGTGCCAGGCCGTTCGAAATGCACTTGCGGCTGCCGGGCCAGGTTTTCGACGCCGAGACCGGACTCCATTACAACTATCTGAGGGATTACGACCCGCAAGTCGGCCGGTATACGACCCCCGACCCCGTCGGCCTGCGCGGCGGCACGAATCCCTACGCCTATGTCGCCAGCGATCCGCTCACGAATATCGATCCGTTGGGACTCTTCCAGAGCGACATCCACTACTACATGACATTCTTCCTTGGGGTGGTTGCCGGCGTCAACCCGGAAGAAGCCCGCGTCATCGCACTGGCGGCACAATACATCGACGACAACCCGGATACAGAGCCCCTGCATGTCTCGATCAAGACAGGGCTGACCAATGAGCACCGGGCGCGGCTGCTGACTTATCATTTCACGATGGTGCCGTCGGTGGTCAACCCGGGCAGCGGGATGGTCTCTGGAATGAGCAATGACATATTTCTGGACTATGGCACGCCGCCAGCGGACCCGCGTTACGCGAACATTCCGGAAAACGGCCAGTTGAAGAACCTGAGCATGGCAGTGGAGACGGCTGGCAAGGCAACGAACCTGACCAACTCGGGATGCACCCAACTGCAATTTTTCGGCGAGTATCTGCATGCATTCGAGGAGACGTTTGCTCACCGCGACTCACATGACATGCCGTTTGCACTCACAGTCGGGTTGGGGCATGGCTTTTACGGCAGCGACCCGGATTACACGTATAACCACTCTATCAGTGCACCCAAAGGATCGGCCTGGAACACCAATGAAGCGCGCACACTGCAGGCCGAGAAAGAGGTGTTCGCCAAGATGTCGGCTTGGGCTGACCCGAGCAAGGGCAGGAGTTTCGCTGACATTGAGCAGACGCTCAAGGCGTTCAATGCTATTCACGAGTCGGAGGGGGATGGCGAGACAACCGAGCAACGGCAGCGTGGCTATCCAAAAAAAATTCGAGAACTAGATAATGCGCTTAAAAAGCTGGGCTACGCTGGTATAGATATCACGCAAACCGGCAGACATTCGTTCCGCACGCAAGAAGCCATTGGAAATAGAAAGATAAACCTGCACGATACAAACGGATTACCATTGGACCAAAAGTTATATGGTGGCACTATTCTGCCGAAGAAATGAACGACCCGAGGAGACGCCATGAAAAACAGCCTAGTACTTTGCCAGGGAAGCATACTGGCGGTCTTGGTTGCAGTCTTTACATGTCAGGCGCATGCCGCTCAGTGTTTTAATATTAAGCTGCCGCCTGGTGCCGAAGAATTTTGGCAGCCGGCTAGTCTGAGGTTTACGAGCACCTCACACGGCTATTCTGGGACTGAGCCTGGGTATAATTTATACCATAGCGGGAAAAATTTGTCGCTTAGCGGGCCGGGCTGCTTCGTTCTCGGCAAGATATTGTTCGCCATGTCGACGTACTTGCAAAACTTTTAGGTGAGCCAGGCGGCTCAGGTCCAATGATGGAGCTCTTTGGCAGTAATATCAGCTTAGACCTTAATGGCCACGCATTGCGCTCCAATCGGGCGAGCACCGCAGTTTTCACCCGTGTAGGGGGAACGCTGGACGATCCGCCAAGGGTTCACTACACTTTCAAAAACGGGACGGTCGATCTTCGAGGAGTGGGCTTTGAAATGACCGGGTGGCAATACGTGGGGAGCCCATAATTACAAGCCTGGCCCTCCACAAGTTGAAATGGCAGTGGATCGATATGGATCTGGTTTTCGAAATTTTGGAATTACAAATATTCTCCTGGAAGACCTCACTATAAAGAGTGGTGGTTTGGCTGCATATTTGGTCGGCCGAAACAACGTCATTCGCCGCTGCCGCATTGAGGTAGAGGGACATGAGGCTATCGCACTTTTTGGCACAAATAATCAGCTAATCGATAATGAAATAATTGTGAAGCGTACGAGGCGTGCGCCACCCAAACCTACTCCGTCGCTGGCGGATATGCATCTCGGATCGGAGTACGAAGAATACGCTGCCATCTGGATACGCGATGCCCCTGGGCTAATCATGCGAGGCAACAAGATCACTGTTAAAGGTCTGTTCCCTGCCGAGGAAGCAATCCTCCTCATCAATAGTCCCAATGTCGTTATTGAAGACAACAAAGTGACTGGTGTGAAAAAGCTTTATAGGGCCTTGGATGCTCATTCCTCGGCACGCGCACGCAATAACCGCAAACGCTTCGGCAAGTGGCCCGAAAACTGATAAACGGTGTATCCGACGGGCTACCCGTTCGAGACCGGCAGCTACCGACAGGGGGCCACACGTCGTACTCTCTTTACCGCGAGCAGCACCTGGCAGCGGAAACCGACGGTGCAGGGCGGATCACCGCCCGGTCTGGCAAGCAAGTGCCACGGCGTTCGGTCAGGCGCGCATTACGTATGCAAGGACATCTGGCGCTGGTGCCAGGCCGTTCGAAATGCACTTGCGGCTGCCGGGCCAGGTTTCCGACGCCGAGACCGGACTCCACTACAACTGTCTGAGGGATTGCGACCCGTGGGTCTGAGCACGCGCCCACGTTCGCCGCTAGCGACAAGGCCGCCGCGCCGTCCCACCGGGATACTGGGGCGAGGGGAAATTTGGCTGCGTGAAGGTTGTGGGATTCGACAGTGGTGCCTTATTTCCTGCATCAAATCGGCGCAGTCCGCAACGACAGCCGACCGTAAAACTATCAACTACCAAAAAATTGCGCTGCCCGTGCGGATGTACGCTAAAGTTAATCCCGCCGAGAAATCCCCACGGGTCCCGGTATCGGCGCAACCGGGTGGCTATACGTAATCCGCCCGCACAACAACCACCAGAAAAACAACGGAGACAACCAATGAACCTGAACCGCAGATCCATCCTCCTGGCCGCCATCGTGGCAGGCTTCGGCAGCATCCCGCTGACGGCCATGGCCGCACCCCTGACCATCGGCTTCTCCCAGGTCGGCGCCGAAAGCGAATGGCGCACGGCGAATACGGTATCGATCAAGGACGCGGCAAAGAAGGCCGGCGTCAACCTGAAATTCGCCGACGCCCAGCAGCGGCAGGAAAACCAGATCAAGGCGATCCGCTCGTTCATTGCGCAGAAGGTGAATGTGATCGCGTTTTCGCCGGTCGTTGAAACAGGCTGGGATACCGTGCTGCGTGAGGCCAAGGCGGCGAAGATTCCCGTGATTCTGACCGACCGTACCGTCAACGTGTCGGACGAGTCGCTGTACGTGACCTTCATCGGTTCCGACTTCGTCGAGGAAGGGCGGCGCGCCGGCCGCTGGCTGCTGGACCATGTGAAGAAGAACTCGCCCGACAGCGAAGTCAATATCGTCGAGCTGCAGGGCACGGTCGGCTCGGGGCCGGCGATCGATCGCAAGAAGGGATTCGAGGAAGTCATCGCGGCGAACAAGAAATTGAAGATCATCCGTTCGCAGACCGCCGAATTCACGCGCAGCAAAGGCAAGGAAGTGATGGAAGCCTTCCTGAAGGCCGAGGGCAAGAAGATCAACGTGCTGTATGCGCACAACGACGACATGGCCATCGGCGCCATCCAGGCCATCGAGGAAGCTGGCCTGAAACCGGGCAAGGACATCGTCATCATCTCGATCGACGGCGTCAAGGGCGCCTTCGAAGCGATGATCGCCGGGAAGCTCAATGTCACCGTCGAGTGCAGCCCGCTGCTGGGGCCGCAGCTGATGAAGGTGGCGGCGGACGTGGCGGCGGGCCGGCCGGTGCCCAAGCGCATCGTCACGCAGGAGGGCGTGTTCCCGGCGGAGGTGGCGGCAAAAGAACTGCCGAACCGCAAGTACTGACCGGATCCACGCGCAGCGGGGGCCTCGCCAGCGCGGCGTTCACCGCTGAATCCAGCTCATCCCACCCTGAACTTTCCTCGTTTGTCGCCACCCGTCGGGGCTGAGACCATGCAGTTCTCAAAACCAGATGCAGGAGACAGACATGTTATTGAAAGACAAGGTAGCCATCGTTACCGGTGGCGCGGGCATGAACGGCCTGGGCTTCGCCACCGCCCGCATGCTGGCATCGCACGGCGCCAGGGTCGCGATTCTCGACCTGGAACGGGCCGAGCCGAAAGTGGCGGCGGCCGAGCTGGGATCCGGCCACCTGGGCATTATTGCCGACGTCACGGACAAGGACCAGTGTGACGCGGCGGCGCGGCAGGTATTGGCGCACTTCGGCCGCATCGACGTGCTGTTTGCGAATGCCGGCATCACGCAGCCGCGCAAGACGGTGGAGATCACGGTCGCCGATTATGATGCGGTGCTGGACGTCAGCCTGCGCGGCACCCTGCTGATGGCGCAGGCCGTGCTGCCCGCAATGCAGCGGCAGCAGGCGGGCAGCATCGTCTGCACGTCGTCCGTCTCGGCACAACGGGGTGGCGGCATCCTGGGCGGCCCGCATTACTCGGCCGCGAAGGCGGGCGTCCTGGGCCTGATGCGGGCGATGGCGCGCGAGTTCGGACCGGACGGCATCCGCGTCAACGCCATCACGCCGGGGCTGATCGCCACCGACATCATCAAGGGCAAGCTGACGGAGGAACGCAAGGGCGAGATCGCGGCGGAGATTCCGCTGGCGCGCCTGGGCCGCGCCGACGATATCGCGGGCGCCGTCGTGTTCCTGGCCAGCGACCTGTCGGCTTACTGCACGGGCGTCACGCTGGACGTCAACGGCGGCATGCTCATACATTGACGGCACGGGGACATTGAAGGCACGGGGCGCGGCACTCAGCCGGCCGTCGTCCCGGCGGTAAATCCCCGGATCCACGCCGCCACCGTCATCACGGCCTGCAGCCGCTCCTTCGACCTGGGCACGGCGAGAAAATGCGCCGTCGCCTCGATTGCCAGTTCGCCGAAAGGGCAGACCAGGCGGCCGTCGCGCAGACGCTCGTGCACCAGCACCGTGCTCTCGATGCACATCCCCAGTCCATTCTCCGCCGCGTTCAGCGTCATGAACGCGCGGTCCAGCCGCAGCCCCGGTACCGGATGCCCGCACTCGGGGGCGTAGCGGGTGATCCATTCGTCCCATGACGTCAGCGAGACGTCGTTCTGGATTAGGTAGAAATTCTCGATATCGTGCGCCGGCAGAGGCAGCGTCCAGCCGTCCGTCAGCCGCGGGCTGCAGACGGGCAGATAGCGCTCGTCCGCGGCAATCGGCTCGACATGCACGCCGGCCGACGCGGGCGGGCGGCCATAGATCACCGCCACGTCGACACCGCTGTTGGAGAAGTCCGGGGCCTGGTGCACGGCCCACAGCCGCACGTCGATGTCGGGATGGGCGCGCAGGAACGCGGGCAGGTGGGGCATGATCCAGATGTCCGCGAAGCTCGGTGCGCTCTGGATCGTCACGACCTGCTGCTTGCTGACGCTGCGGTCGAGCAGGGCGCGCAGCTCGCTGTCGATGTCGCCGAACGAGCGGCGGATCACTTCATACAGCCGCGCCCCGTCCTCGGTGGGAACGACGCCGCGCCGCGCGCGTTCGAACAGCAGCGTGCCGAGTGCCTCTTCCAGGGTCTGGATCGAATGGCTGACGGCGGACGCCGTGATCGACAGCTCCTGCGCGGCGCTGGCGAAGGAGCGGTGCATATAGGCTGCCTCGAACGCTTGCAGGCCCTTCAGGGACGCCTTGCGCAAGGCGGGATAGCGCTGAACTGGTTTCATCTATTGGCAAGAATTACTCGCTATACGGTTGATCTTTCAATTCTTACACTGGTCTCGTCGGATGTAAAAAAATATTCGTCAATTACCGGAGACCGAACATGGAAGACCAACGCGCCGCCCTCGAAAGCGCGGCATACCGCATCCGCCGCTACGCACTGCGGATGGGCGAAGTGCAGGGCCAGGGCTATGTCGGCCAGGCGCTCGGCATGGCCGACATCCTCGCCTGCGCCTACCGCGGCGCCCTGCAATACCGGGCCGACGAGCCGGAATGGGAAGGGCGCGACCGCTTCCTGCTGTCGCACGGCCATTATGCGATCGCGCTGTACGCGGCGCTGCTGGAAGCGGGCATCCTGCCGGAAAGCGAACTGGAAACGTATGGCAGCGACGACAGCCGCCTGCCCATGTCCGGCATGGCCACTTACACGCCAGGCATGGAAATGTCGGGCGGCTCGCTGGGCCAGGGCCTGACGATTGCCGTCGGCATGGCACTGGGCCTGCGCCGGAAAGGTAATCCGGCGTTCGTCTATAACTCGATGTCCGATGGCGAACTGGATGAAGGCTCGACGTGGGAGGCGGCCATGTCCGCCGCGCACCACAAGCTGGACAACCTGATCGTCCTCGTGGACATCAACAACCAGCAGGCCGACGGCCCGTCGGGCCAGATCCTCGGCTTCGAGCCGCTGGCCGACAAGTGGGCGGCGTTCGGCTGGTTCGTCCAGCGCGCCAACGGCAACGACATGGGCGCCGTCATGGCCGCCTTCGACGCCGCCCGCCGCCATGCGCAACCCCGGCCGCGCGTGATCCTGTTCGACACGCTGATGGGCTCCGGCGTCCCGTTCCTGGAGCAGCGCGACAAGAACCACTTCATCCGCGTCGAGGCCGACGAATGGCAGCAGGCCATCGCGATCCTCGATGCCAGCCAGCGAGGAGACACCCAATGAGCACCGCCACCGCAAGTAAACCGCGCCTGACCACATCGGCCATGATCGCGTCCATCGCCGGCGAAGGCCAGCGCACGCAAAACGCGCCGTTCGGCACGGCGCTGGTGCAACTGGCCGCGCGCCGTCCCGACATCGTCGGCATGAGCGCCGACCTGGCCAAGTACACGGACCTGCACCTGTTCGCCAGGGAATACCCGGACCGGTTCTTCCAGATGGGAATGGCCGAGCAGCTGCTGATGGGCGCCGCCGGCGGCATGGCCAAGGAGGGCTTCACGCCGTTCGTCACCACCTACGCCGTGTTCGCGTCGCGGCGCGCCTATGACTTCATCCACCAGGTCATTGCCGAGGAAAACCTCAACGTCAAGATCGCCTGTGCGTTGCCCGGCCTCACCACAGGCTATGGTCCCAGCCACCAGGCCACCGAGGACATTGCCATCTTCCGCGGCGTGCCGGGGCTGACGATCGTCGATCCATGCGACGCGCTCGACACGGAGCAGGCGGTGGCCGCCATCGCCGAGCACAAGGGGCCCGTCTACATGCGCCTGTTGCGCGGCAAGGTGCCGCTGGTGCTGGACGAATACGACTACCGCTTCGAGCTGGGCAAGGCCAAGCTGCTGCGCGGTGGCCGCGACGTCCTCGTCATCTCCAGCGGCATCATGACGATGCGCGCGCTGGAAGTGGCGGCCGCGCTGGCAAAGGACAATGTCGGCGTCGCGGTACTACATGCGCCGACGATCAAGCCGCTCGACACGGAAACGATCGTCCGCGAGTCGTCGCGCACGGGCCGGCTCGTGGTGGTGGCGGAGAACCATTCCGTGGTCGGCGGCCTGGGCGAAGCGGTAGCGGGGACACTGTTGCGGGCCGGCGTGGCGCCGACGTTCCGCCAGATCGCGCTGCCCGACGCGTTCCTCGACGCGGGCGCACTGCCGACGCTGCACGACCGCTACGGCATCTCGACCGAGGCCATGGTCGCCAGCATCAGGTCCTGGCTGCGCTGACGCGGCCGGCGCGCGGCACAGGGGCGCAGACCCCGCCGCGACAACGATAGAATACCGGAGACAATCATGAAAACCGTCATAACCCCGGCGACGTGCATCGATGCCGTCGCGACCCCCGACCTCGAGACCCGCGTCTATGCGAAGGTCACGCGACGGCTGGTGCCGTTCCTGATGCTGTGCTATCTCGGCGCCTATCTGGACCGCGTCAACGTGGGCTTCGCCAAGCTGCAGATGCTGAGCGACCTGCAGTGGAGCGATACCGTGTACGGCCTTGGCGCCGGCGTCTTCTTCCTCGGCTACTTCCTGTTCGAAGTGCCCAGCAACATGATCCTGCACCGCTTCGGCGCGCGCCGCTGGCTGGCGCGCATCATGATCACGTGGGCGATGATCTCGGCCAGTTTCGCGTTCGTCAGCTCGCCGACGATGTTCTACGTGCTGCGCTTCCTGCTGGGCGTGGCGGAGGCGGGCTTCGCGCCGGGCGTCATCCTGTACATCACTTACTGGTTTCCGTCCGCACGGCGGGCGAAGGTCATGGGGATGTTCTTCATGGCCATTCCTCTGGCCAGCATCGTGGGCGCGCCATTGTCCGGCTGGATCATGCAAACCTTCGCGGGGGTGCACGGCCTGACCGGCTGGCAGTGGCTGTTCGCGCTGGAGGCGGTGCCGTCGCTGCTGCTGGGAATCGCCATCCTCCTCTACCTGGACGACGGCATTGAGCGGGCAAAGTGGCTCACACAAGAGGAGAAGTCGCTCCTGCAGCGCAATATCGCCAGCGAGAACAGCGCCAAGGCAGCCCACCATACGGTGCGCGACTTCCTCGCCGACCGCCGCCTGTGGCTCCTGACGGCGATCTACTTCTGCATCGTCATGGGGCAGTACGGCATCACGTTCTGGCTGCCCGCCATCGTGCGCAATGCCGGTGCCGACGGGGTGGGGACCATCGGCCTGCTGGCGGCGATCCCGTATGCCGTAGCCCTGGTCTGCCTGCCGCTGGTCGGACGCAGTTCGGACCGGACGCGGGCCCGCCGCCTGCACTGCGGCGTGCCGATGGCCGCTGCCGCCGTCGCGCTGTTCGCGCTGCCGTTCACGGACGGCGTCGCCCCCGCCATCGCCCTGCTCAGCGTGGCGGCGGCCGGGGCGATCTGCGGCACCTCGCAGTTCTGGGCGCTCCCCACGGCCTTCCTGGGCGGCATGGCGGCCGCCGCGGGCATCGCCACCATCAACTGCATCGCCAACCTGGCCGGCTTCTTCTCGCCATCGCTGGTGGGCTGGTTGAACGACGCCACGGGGAAGCAGGGCGCCGGCCTGATGCTGACATCCGGCATGCTGCTGGTCGGCGCGGCGCTGCTGTTCCTGATACCACGGCAGAGCGTCGACCGCTGATCCGCACTTACTGCCCCAACGGCATCGCGACGAACCACCAGGGCGTCTTGCCACCGATCCCGTATTCGGCACCGTCGTAGCGCAGCATCACGCGCTCGACGGTCGCCGTGCCTTCGCCGTTGCGCCGGATCGTGGCGCTGACCTCCAGGTCGGCGTAACCGTTCGTCCTGGTCGGCGCCAACGCGATCGACAGCGTCGCCTCGTCGTACACCAGCGTTTCGCCGCCATTGCCGAAGCAGCCCTTGCGCGCCCACGAGCGGCTCATTGCCAGGCCTTGCAGGACAGGGCGCAGCCCGGCGCCATCGGGGACGAACAGTGTCAGCTCGTCGCGCCAGATGCCGTCGGCGCAGCTGGCGCCGCGGGCGTCGCTGCGGAAGCGCAGGGCGAAGGCGCGCACGCCCGGCGCCAGGCGGTATGGGGCGGTGTCGAGCGACAGGCTGTCGGCGCCGACCATGAGCGCCGAGTCCTCGGTGACGTCAACCTGGTAGTGCCTGACGACGCGCGTGGTGCTGCCGTCGACGACCGCCACCACCAGCTTTTTCACGCCCTCTTGATTCGCGGGATAGGCCAGCGCGGCAAGCGTCCGGCCCGGGTCGTCCGGTGCGCTCTTGCATGTCGCGGCATCGACCGCCTCGTATCGGATGCCGGCGCTCTTCGCCACCGCCATGGCAACCGGCGTGGTGCAATAGTGCTTCGTGTCCGCATGGGCGGCCAAGGGAAGCAGGCTGGCGCCGAGCAGGCAGACCATCGTCAGTCGGGAAGGCTTCATGGTGCAGCGGGAGGTAAAAGCCGCATCTTACTGCACCGCCGTACCTGCCTGTCGTTCCTGCTCAGACGACCGGCACGGCCGGCCCATTACCCGGACGAACCGGACGCCGACATCTCCTTTCAGACAATGGCGCCGTCCAATCGTGCGGGCATAAAACCCATGCTACATTTGCCCTCGTTCGCAACGACGAGGGTACCGATGCCGGACATTTCCGCACTAGACCTGGCCAGACTGCAGTTCGCCTTCACGATGGCGTTCCACATCATTTTTCCAGCGCTGACGATCGGCATGTCCAGCTACCTGGCCGTGCTCGAGGCGTGCTGGCTGCGCACGCGGCGCACGGTTTATGTCGATCTGTATCACTTCTGGCTGCGCATCTTCGCGGTCACGTTCGGCATGGGCGTTGTCTCGGGCATCGTCATGGCCTACCAGTTCGGCACCAACTGGAGCTTCTTTTCCGAGTTCGCCGGCGGCATCACGGGCCCGCTGCTGGCCTACGAGGTGCTCACCGCGTTCTTCCTCGAGGCGGGCTTCCTGGGCGTGATGCTGTTCGGCTGGACGCGCGTGGGACCGGGCCTGCATTTCCTCGCCACCTGCATGGTGGCCGTCGGCACCTTGATTTCGGCCACGTGGATCCTGGCGTCCAACAGCTGGATGCAGACGCCGCAAGGCCACGAGATCGTCAACGGCCGGGCCGTTCCCGTGGACTGGCTGGCCGTCATTTTCAATCCCTCCTTTCCCTACCGGCTGGCGCACATGGGCACGGCCGCCTACCTGTCGACGGCGCTGTTTGTCGGCGCCGCCGGCGCGTGGCACCTGCTCAGGGGGCGCGACAATCCGGCCGTGCGCAAGATGCTGTCGATGGCGATGTGGATGGCGTTGCTGGTGGCGCCGATCCAGGCCGTCATCGGCGACCTGCATGGCCTGAACACGGCGAAGCACCAGCCGGCCAAGGTGGCGGCGATGGAAGGGCACTGGCAGAACGAAGGCGACGCAGCGCTGCCGCTGTTGCTGTTCGGTATTCCGGACATGGAGGCGGAACGTACTCGCTTTGCCGTCGGCATTCCGCACCTGGGCAGCGTGATCCTGACGCACAGCTGGACCGGCCAGATCCGCGGCCTGAAGGAATTCCCGGCGGACGAGCGGCCCAATTCCCTGATCGTGTTCTGGAGTTTTCGCGTCATGGTCGGACTCGGGCTGGCGATGATTGCGCTCGGCCTGTGGAGCCTGTGGCTGCGGCGCGGGGCGGCGCTGTACCGCCAGCGCCTGTTCCTGCGCTTTGCCGTCATCATGGGGCCCGCCGGGCTGCTGGCCATCCTGGCTGGGTGGGTCACGACGGAAGTAGGGCGCCAGCCGTGGGTCGTCTACGGCCTGCTGCGTACCGCGGACGCGGTGTCGCCGCACGGCGCCGCGTCACTGGCGTTGACACTGGCGCTGTTCGTCGTCAGCTATCTGTTCGTGTTCGGCATCGGCATCGCCTACGTCATGCGGATGGTGCGCAAGGGGCCGCAGGCGTTCGATCTGCAGGTGTCGCCGGCGGGCGGCCCAGGTACGCAGCGCACGCCGGCGCGGCCGCTGTCGGCCGCCGGGGAAGGGGAGTGAGCATGGACGTCGACGTCTCGGTAGTCTGGGCCGGTATCATCTTCTTCGGTGTGTTCATGTACGTGGTCATGGACGGCTTCGACCTTGGCATCGGCATGCTGTACCCGTTCGTGCCGGCGCGCGAGGACCGCGACACGATGATGAACACCGTGGCGCCGGTCTGGGACGGCAACGAGACGTGGCTGGTGCTGGGCGGCGCGGGGCTGCTGGCGGCGTTCCCCGTCGCCTATTCGGTCGTGCTCTCCGGCCTGTATCTGCCGCTGATCTTCATGTTGCTTGGGCTGCTGTTTCGCGGCGTCGCGTTCGAGTTCCGCTTCAAGGCGCGCGAGGGCGAACGGCACATCTGGGACAAGGCCTTCATCGGCGGCTCGCTCGTTGCCGCGTTCTTCCAGGGCGTATCGCTGGGCGCATTCCTGGACGGTATCCGCGTGTCCGGGCGCAGCTATGCCGGCACGGTCCTCGACTGGCTGGCGCCGTTCCCGCTGGCGGCCGGCGCCGGCGTCATGATCGCCTATACGCTGCTGGGCAGCACGTGGCTGATCATGAAGACGGCAGGGCCGCTGCAGCAACGCATGATCGCCGTGGCGCGGCCGTTCGCATGGCTGATGCTGGCGGCCATCGGCGCCGTCAGCATCTGGACGCCGCTGCGCTATTCGCAGGTGGCCGAGCGCTGGTTCAGCTTCCCTAATCTGGCCTTGCTGTCCCCGGTGCCGCTGCTGGTGCTGCTGGCCGTTTTCTTCCTGCTGCGCTCACTGAAGCGCGACCCGCACCGGCTGCCGTTCCTGATGGCGCTGGCGCTGGTCTTCCTGGCCTACGTCGGCATGGCGATCAGCATCTGGCCGCATATCGTGCCGCCCTACATCACCATCTGGGAGGCGGCCGCGCCGCCCGCGAGCCAGAAATTCACGCTGGTCGGCACGTTGCTGATCCTGCCCTTCATCCTGCTGTACACGGGGTGGTCGTATTACGTCTTCCGCGGCAAGGTGCAGGCGGGGCAGGGGTATCACTGATGGCGCGCATGTGGTGGCGCCGGATCGGCTGGCTGGTCGTGTTCTGGTGCGGTGGCGTTGCCGCGCTTGCCGTGGTGGCCGGGCTGCTGCGGCTGTTGATGCACGCGGCCGGCATGCGCTAGCCGAGCGATATTGCCAAACGTGCAATAACCGGTTACTCTGGTGTGCCCGCGACCGCCTGGCATATTCACGGATCATCCAGTTCAACCCACCTGCCACACCATGCTTACTTGTGCGATCACGAAGGAACGGCGATGAGCCAGCAGAGCGTCCTCGTTTCGGTCCATACCCCGGCCTTGCTGGTGGCCGGCGGTCTTTCGCTGACGGCCGCGGCTGCCCATCTGGCCTGCATCGCCGGCGGCCCGCGCTGGTACCTGGCGATGGGCGCGGGCGCGAAGATGGCGCGAGCCGCCGAGCGCGGCTTGTGGCAGCCGACACTCATCACACTCGCGATTGCCATCGTGCTCGGCGTCTGGGGGCTGTATGCATGGTCCGGCGCCGGCCTGATTGCGCGGCTGCCGTTGCTGCGCTGGGTGCTGCCGGGAGTGACGGCCATCTACCTCGCGCGCGGGTTCCTGTTCTTTCCACTGCAAGCGCATTTCCCCGACAACAGCCTGACATTCTGGTACTGGAGCTCCGGGCTGTGCGCCCTCATTGGCCTCATCCATCTGGCCGGGCTGTGGCAGGCGTGGCCGCGGCTGGCGGCAGCCTGACCGGAACGAAACACTGCCTGTTCAGGGCACGTAGTCGCGTCAGTCGCCCCACGGGTCGGATCGACGATGCCGCGCAGCGGATGGGCCTGAGGTTGACATCCAACCGTGCGCCATAAGAACGCTGCCAAGGCATAAACTTTCGCTGTGATTTTGTTAACCAGCGGGAGAACTGCCAGTGCAGGGCCAGTCAGCACCCACGATTCAACCGGCGGCGCCCGATGCCGGGCGCGCCATTCCGCTGCCATTGGCGCCCGAAGACCAGGCCCGGGCCGACCTGTATGCGCTGGCCGCGCGCCTGTTGCTGGCGCCGCCCGATGCGGCGCTGCTGGGCGACCTGGCAGCCGCCGATCCGATCCTGGGCAGCCAGGACGAGCGTCCGCTGGAGGATGCCTGGGAAAAGCTGGTGCTGGCGGCCGGCGTGATGGATGCCGAGGCGGTTGCGGACGAGTTCAACGCGCTGTTCGTCAGCCTGGGCACGCCGCCGCTCAATCCCTACGGTTCCCTTTACCTGTCCGGCTTCATGAACGATACGCCGCTGGCGCAGCTGCGCACCGACCTGGCCGCGCTGGGGTTGGCGCGCGTGGCGGGCGTCGCCGAGTTCGAGGATCACCTGGGCGCCCTGTGCGAGACAATGCGCGTGCTGGTCATGCGCCGCACGCCGCTGGCGCGCCAGCAGCAGTTCTTTGAAGCGCATATCGCGCCGTGGTACGAGCGCTGCCTGCTCGATGTCGGCCAGGCGGCCGATGCCCGTTTCTATCGCGTCGTGGCGGCGTTCGTCGCGGCATTCCTGACCATCGAAGCGCAGGCGTTCGCCGTCGACACCCCGTTCGACGCAGCGGCGCTGCAGTGAGGACCATCATGAGCGACATTCCCGGTAGTGACGACGAACTGCGCGACGAACACCTGCGTACCCGCCGCGCCTTTCTGAAGGCGGCGCCATTAGGAGCGCTTGCACTCGTGGCAGGCCAGGCGCCGGCAGCGGAAGCAGCGGTGGCCGCCCCCGCGCCCGCCGCGCCCACGGCGTCGAAGGGCTATCACGAGACGGAACACATCCGCCGGTATTACCAGACCGCCGCTTACTGGTAAAAGCACAGTACTCCCGTCAGCCAGCCGCTCCGGCAAGCCAAGGAACCAGAGGTCACCACCAACATGTCCCTGCAAAAAATCACTCGCGACGACGGCCGGCGGCGCCGCCGCTTCCTGATCGGTGCCGGCATCACGGCCGGTGCCGGCGCCTTGGCGCGCCACCTGCCGCTGAACATCATGCAACCGGCCGTTGCCGCCGATGCCGTGCCCGATGCCCCCGTCAAGACGGAAATCAAGCACACCGTCTGCAGCCACTGCTCGGTGGGTTGCTCGGTCGAGGCGGTCGTCAGCAACGGCGTCTGGGTGCGCCAGGAGCCGGCCTTCGATTCGCCGCTGAACATGGGCGCGCATTGCGCCAAGGGCGCTTCCGTGCGCGAACACGGATTCGGCGAGCACCGCCTGCGCTATCCGATGAAGCTGGTGAACGGCAAATACACGCGCATCTCGTGGGATCAGGCCATCAACGAGATCGGCGACAAGCTGCTGACGCTGCGCCAGAAGTCGGGTCCCGATGCGCTGATGGTGATCGGCAGCTCGAAGCACAACAACGAGCAGGCCTACCTGCTGCGCAAGTGGGTGTCGTTCTGGGGCTCGAACAACGTCGACCACCAGGCCCGCATCTGCCATTCGACGACGGTGGCCGGCGTGGCGCAGACGTTCGGCTATGGCGCGATGACGAATTCGTTCAACGATCTCCATTACAGCAAGGCCGTGCTGTTCATCGGCTCGAACCCCGCCGAGGCGCACCCGATCTCGATGCTGCACTTCCTGCATGCGAAGGAACTGGGCGCGAAGATGATCGTCATCGATCCGCGCTTCACGCGCACGGCGCGCTTCGCCCATCACTATGTGCGGGTGCGTCCCGGTACCGATATCGCGCTGGTGTGGGGCATCGTCTGGCACATCTTCGCCAACGGCTGGGAGGACAAGAAATTCATCGAGGAGCGCACCTACGGCATGGAGGAGGTGCGCAAGGAAGTCGCCAAGTGGACGCCGGAGAAGGTGTCGGATGTGACGGGCGTGCCGGAAGCCGCGGTGCGCACGGCGGCCGAGATGCTGGCGCTGAACCGGCCGTCGTCGGTGGTCTGGTGCATGGGCATCACGCAGCACCACGTGGGCACGGCCAATGTGCGGGCGCTGTCGATCCTGCAGCTCGTGCTGGGCAATATCGGCGTGCCGGGGGGCGGTGCCAACATCTACCGCGGTCACGACAACGTGCAGGGCGCCACCGACATCGGCCCGAATGCCGATTCGCTGCCCGGCTACTACGGCCTGGCCGAAGGCGCGTGGAAGCACTTCGCCAACGCCTGGGGCGTCGACTACGAATGGATCAAGAGCCGCTACGGCTCGAAGGAGCTGATGGAGAAGCCCGGCATCACCGTGTCGCGCTGGTATGACGCCGTCAACGAGGAGGTCCAGTACATGGACCAGCCCAGCAACCTGAAGGCCGTGTTCTACTGGGGGCACGCGCCGAACAGCCAGACGCGTCTGCCGGACATGAAGGCGGCCATGCAGAAGCTGGATATGCTGGTCGTGATCGATCCCTATCCGAGCCTGACCGCGGCGATGCACGGGCGCCAGGACGGCGTCTACCTGCTGCCCGCCGCCTCGCAGTTCGAGACGCAAGGTTCGGTGACGGCGTCGAACCGCAGCATCCAGTGGCGCGAGCGGGTGATCCAGCCGCTGTTCGAATGCAAGACGGACCACGAAATCATGTACCTGTTCGCGAAGAAGCTGGGTTTTGCGAACGAGCTCACAAAAAACATCAAGGTGGTGCACAACGAACCGGTGGTGGAGGACATCCTGCGCGAGATCAACCGCTCGTGCTGGACCATCGGCTACACGGGCTGCTCGCCGGAGCGCCTGAAGCTGCACATGGAGAACAAGCACACCTTCAATCCGACCACGCTGCGCGCCGATTACGGCCCATGCAAGGGCGACTACTACGGGCTGCCGTGGCCGTGCTGGGGCACGCCGGAGATGAAGCATCCGGGCACGCCGATCCTGTACGACCTGTCGAAATCGATCGCCGAAGGCGGCCTGCCGTTCCGCGCCAACTGGGGCGTGGAGCACGACGGCAAGTCGCTGCTGGCGGCGGACGGCTCCACCAACAAGGACAGTGAACTGGATACGGGCTATCCCGAGTTCGACCACGTATTCCTGAAAAAGCTGGGCTGGTGGTCCGAACTCACGCCCGAGGAGCAGGCGCTGGCCGAGGGCAAGAACTGGAAGACGGACAATTCGGGCGGCATCATCCGCGTGGCGATCGCGCACGGCTGCGCGCCATACGGCAATGCCCGCGCCCGCGCCCACGTGTGGAATTTCCCCGATCCCGTGCCGGTGCACCGCGAGCCGCTGATGTCGCCACGGCGCGACCTGGTGGCGAAATACCCGACGTACGACGACAAGGCCAATTTCTGGCGCCTGCCGACCTTGTACAAGTCCGTGCAGGCGGTCGACTTCTCGAAGGACTTCCCGCTGATCATGACGTCCGGCCGCCTCGTCGAGTACGAGGGCGGCGGCGAGGAGACGCGTTCCAATCCATGGCTGGCGGAGCTGCAGCAGAACATGTTCTGCGAAGTGAACCCGCAGGACGCGGCGCAGATCGGGGCGAAAGTCGGGGAGTACATCTGGATCGAAACGCCGACGGGCGCGCGCCTGAAGATGATGGCGATGGTGACGCCGCGCGTCCCCGCCGGCATCGTCTGGATGCCGTTCCACTTCGGCGGCTGGTGGATGGGCGAGGATCTGGAAAAACACTATCCGGAAGGCGGCGCGCCCGAAGTGCGGGGCGAATCCGTCAACACGGGCTGGACGTACGGTTACGACGCCGTGACGATGATGCAGGAAACGAAGGTCTCGCTGTGCCGGCTGGCACGCGCCTGAGGAGAGAAGAATCATGGCAGCACGAATGAAATTCATCTGCGACACGGAGCGCTGCATCGACTGCAACGGCTGCGTCACGGCCTGCAAGAACGAGCACGAACTGCCGTGGGGGATCAACCGCCGCCGCGTCGTGACGATCAACGATGGCGTGCCGGGCGAACGCTCTGTGTCCGTCGCCTGCATGCACTGCACGGACGCGCCGTGCCTGGCGGTCTGCCCCGTCAACTGCATCTACCACACCGAAGACGGCATCGTCCTGCACAGCAAGGACCAGTGCATCGGCTGCGGCTACTGTTATTACGCGTGCCCGTTCGGTGCGCCGCAGTTCCCGGAGACGGGGCTGTTCAACCACCGCGGCAAGATGGACAAGTGCACGTTCTGCGCCGGCGGGCCGGAACCGGATACGTCGGAAGCGGAGTTCAAGAAGTATGGCCGCAACCGCATCGCCGAGGGCAAGCTGCCGGCCTGCGCCGAGATGTGCGGCACCAAGGCACTCCTGGGCGGCGACGCCGACACGGTGGCGAACATCTACCGCCAGCGTGTCGAAACGCGCGGCTACGGTCCCGAGCTGTGGGGCTGGAAGATCGCCTATGGCCGGCCGAAACGGGGTGGCGAGATCAAGGCGCGCGGCGACCTGCCGCGCGAGAACCAGCAGGTCAGCGACGCCCAGAACGACCCGTGGAGGATTCCATGAACCGCATCCTGGCCGCACTGCTGCTGCCGGTGGCGCTGTCCGGCTGCCTGGAAGTGAACCAGCATCCGGGCTGGAAGAAGGGCGAGTATGCCGGCAAGACCGACAACCGCCACTTCCAGACGCGCTTTCATAACGACCGCCTGGCGTGGATGGCGACGATCATGAACCGCAACGCGAAGCAGAACGAGTACAACCGCGCGAATCCATAGAGGATACCGTCATGGGACACATCACATCAGCGCTGCGCCGCATCCTGCCGCTCCTTGCTTTCATTGCTCTGCTGCTGGCCGCACCAGCCCATGCCGGGGTGCCGAACAAGGACGCCGTGCCGGCCTACGCGGAAGAGCAGACGATGTTGCAGGTCGAAGCCGACTCGCGCACGCCGGAACCGGGTCTGATGGCGCCGGCATCGGGCCGCGTGCACATCGACCGCCATTACCTCGGCCAGTACGGCGCGACCGAGGGCAACGTCATCGTCCAGCGCGGCGGCAACACGTGGCGCGAATGGCGCAACGGTCCCATCGCCACCGTCTCCGGCATGATCCTGGTGCTGGCGCTGCTGGCCATCTTCGTGCTGTACAGCGCCGTCGGCCCGGCGCGGCTGGATACCCCGGAATCGGGCCGCCGCATCCAGCGCTTCAGCCAGTGGGAGCGGTGGGTGCACTGGGCCACGGCCATCGCCTTTCTGTTGCTGGCGCTGACGGGGCTGATCATCCTGTTCGGCAAGGTGGTGCTGCTGCCACTGCTGGGTCACGACATTTTCTCAAGCGTGGCCTACGTTTCAAAATACCTGCACAACTTCGCCGGACCGCTGTTCATCGTCTGTTCCGTGCTGATGTTCGTCACCTTCCTGCGCCGCAATTTCGTCCGCCGCGCCGACTGGGAATGGGTCAAGCAGGGCGGCGGCGTGGTCACGCACAAGCACGTGCCGGCCGGATTCTTCAACGCCGGCGAGAAGGCGTGGTTCTGGCTGGGCGTCACGCTGCTGGGGCTCGTCATGTCCGCCAGCGGACTGATACTTGATTTCGCCGTGGGGCAGACGCGCTACGTGATGCAGATCGCGAACTACCTGCACCTGGCCGGCGCCACGTTCTATATCGCCGCGGCGATGGGCCACATCTACCTCGGCACGCTGGGCACGCCGGGCGCCTACCGCGCCATGCGCGAAGGTTACGTGGACGAGGAATGGGCCCGTGCCCACCACTCGCTGTGGTACGAGGAGGTGCAGGCGACAGGGCAGGGTGCCAATCCACCGACACCGGGCGGTCATCGTCGTCCGGTCTCCGGTCCGGGCAACGCACCACGAGGACACTGATGAAAGCACTGACTGTATTGACTCTGGGCGCGCTGGCGCTGGCCGGCTGCGACAGCGGCCACCAGGCTGCATCGGAAGGCGTGATCCAGACGAAGTTCCCCGGCCAGGTCACGGCCGGCGGCGGCACCAGCGGCGCCGTCATCGCCCGCACCAGCAAGCCCGTGACGGACGGCACCTATGCCGGCGGCACGCCGGGCATCGCCGGCGGTTCCGGCGGCAACACGTCCGGCGCCGCCACGGCCGGCACCGTGCAGGAGTCGGGGCAGGGGCCGTCGCGCGGCACCACGCAGCCGGACAGCGCCGGCCGTCCCGGCACGAAGCTGCCGCCGGGCGACATGGGCAAGCCGGCCGCGCCCACCGCGGGTGAAGCGGCGGGCGGCAGCGCCGTCCACCGCGACCCAGGCGCCGGCGCCGCACCGGGAGGGAAGCCATGACGATGCGATGCATGTCACTCTTTGCCCTGCTGCTGGCGGCAGGGCTGGCGCACGCCACGCTGCCGCCGCCGACACCGCAGCAGGCCGCTGCCGCCGCGCAGAAGAAGGCGCAGGCGGATGCGCAGGCGCAGCAGGACAAGGAAAAGCTGTCCCAGTCGATGGACAACGTCGCCGCGCGCTATCGGGCGCGGGCCGCGAAGGAAGGCTGGACGACGCATCCACCGGTCGCCGTCGCGGCACCGGCCGCCGCGTTGGCTGCGCCGGCAACGGCTGCGGGCACGGGCGCCGCGGCGTCGGGCGTGCCGGCCACGGGACCCGTGCGCAGCGAGAAGCTGGGCACGGCGCCGGCCAGCACGGACGTCAAGGCCCGACCGACGCAGGCAGTGCCGCGCGGTGCGGAACCCACCGTCAACAAACCAAAACACGGCAAGCAATGAAACTGGGAAGCATGCCGATCGCCGTCATCATGCAGCGGCGCACCCCGACGCACCGGTGGGCGGACGAATCCTGGGCGGCCGTCGGCATCGTGCGCGATGGCGGCGACCTGCCGCCCATGCAGACGCTGAGCGAAAGCCCTGAGCGCGACTATTACCTGGTGTCCGGCCTGGAACTGGAGCTGTACCCGGACGAAAACGACGGCTACTTCGAGAACTTCATGGCGACGGAGTCAAAGGTGTTCGTCCTGTGGCGCATGCAGGATGGCCGCGCGATGCCGGTGCGGGCGTCCGTCAGCTATGTCGAGGGCACGCGCATGTTCGATTCTGGCGAGAACGCGGACGGCGTCGCGATGCCGCTCGAGGTGCAGGCATGGCTGCAGGCCTACCTGCAGGCGCACTACCAGCCGAAGCCGCGCCGCGGCCGGCAGCACGGTTAAGGAGGCGCGATGCCGGAAGGATTCCTGCGCCGCTGGTCGCGGCTGAAAGCGACAGGGGAACCCGAGCCGACGGTGCCGGTCCCTGTTCCGGCCGCGTCGGCCAACAGCGCCGAACAGGCACCCCTGCCGACGCTGGCGGACGTGGCGCAGTTGGGTGCGGATGCCGATTTCAGCCGCTTCGTCGCGCCCGACGTCGACAGCGCCGTGCGCCGCCTGGCGCTGAAAAAACTGTTCGCCGATCCGCACTTCAACGCGATCGACGGGCTGGATATTTATATGGGCGATTTCACCAAGGCCGACCCGATCCCTGCCGCCATGATGGCGGCGCTGCAGCATGCGCGCAGCGTGTTCGGCCCGGCCGTCGACGATGAGGCGCAAGCCTCCCGCGACCCGGGCGAGCCGCCAGAGAACGATCCTGCGGAACCAACCAGGGCCGATCCGGCGATGCCGACGGAGGCCGACCCCGCGACACCGGCACAGGCCGACCCGGCCGAGCCGGCCGGCACCCCGGCCGCTACCCTTCACCCTGACGAAACCACCGTATGAACGCACCGTTTGACCCCGCCGCAGTGGCGCCGCGACCGCTGGCGGCCACGCTTGCTGCCATGGCTGCCATCGACACCTTGCCGCCAACGGAAGCGCTGGACGCCGTCACCTACCGCTCTGGTGGCAATACGCTGGTGATCGGCCAGGCGGCCGAGGCGCTGCCGCTGGCGGACTACCTGGCGCGTGGCCTGAACGTCACCGTGCTGCTGCGCGGCGCGGCGCAGGCAATAGAGCCGCGCACGTATCCCGTCTTCCACGCCGACGCGGTTGCGCTGGTGGGCTGGCTGGGCGCGTTTGCCGTGCGCTGGCAAGGGGGCGGCGCGGCGGCGCAGCAGGCCAGCTTCGATCTCGTGCTGGACCTCGGCGAAGTCCCGCTGATTGCCACGCACCAGCCGCCGCACGGTTATTCCGCACCGGGCCCCGACCACGCAGCGCGCCAGGCCGCGGCCGATGCGCTGCTGGAGATGGTGGGCGACTTTGAAAAGCCGAAGTATTTCAGCTACCGCGAGCGCCTGTGCGCGCACAGCCGCAACACGCTGGTGGGCTGCAATGCCTGCGTCGACATCTGCTCGGCGGGCGCCATCGCCGGCAACGGCGACGGCATCGCCGTCAATCCGTACCTGTGCGCCGGCTGCGGCGCCTGCACGACGGTATGCCCGACCGGCGCGCTGACCTACGCCTATCCCACCGCCACGCAGATGGGGCGCCGGCTCAAGATGGCGCTGCAGGCCTATCGCGCCGCAGGCGGGGCGGAAGCCGTCATCCTGTTCCATGCCGACGAGCGACCGGCCGACGTGCAGCCGGGGACCATCCCCGTCGCGCTGCATCACGTTGCCGCCACCGGCATCGACCTGTGGCTGACCGCGCTGGCGTACGGCGCCGCCGGCGTCGCGGTGCGGCTGACCGGGGCGGAAGCGCCGCAGTACGCGGCTGCACTGGAACGCCAGATGGCCATCGCGCAGGAGATCATGGACGGCCTGGGGTATGCGGGACCACACTTCGCCCTCGTGCGCGGCGACGGTATGCTGGACTGGGCGGGCGGGCAGGTGCCTGAAGAGCCGGCGACGTTCGACGTGGCGGCAACGAAACGCGACACGCTGGAGTACGCGCTCGACCACCTGCACCGCCACGCGCCGGCGCAGCCGCAAACGGTGGCGCTGCCGGCCGGCGCGCCGTTCGGCGCCATCGCGCTGAACACCGCCGCGTGCACGCTGTGCATGTCGTGCGTGGGCGCCTGTCCGGCGTCAAGCCTGCTGGGCGGCGACACGCTGCCGCAGTTGCGCTTCGTCGAGAAGAACTGCGTGCAGTGCGGCCTGTGCGCCACCACCTGCCCGGAAAACGCGATCCGGCTGGTGCCGCGCATGTCATTCAAGCCCACGCGTAACCAGCCGTTCGTGCTGCACGGCTCCGAGCCGTTCCACTGCATCCGCTGCCACAAGCCGTTCGGCACGGTGCAGATGATCGAGAGCATGCTGGCGAAGCTGGGCGGGCATCAGGCGTTCGCGGGCAATCTCGAGCGCATGAAAATGTGCGGCGACTGCCGCGTGATCGACATGATGGCGCCGCAGGACGAGCTGAAGGTCATCCCGCTGCGTCGCATCTGAAGCGGTCCTGCGGCAAGCCACGCCGCGGCCGGCCCACCCGCTCCCTCCGCTCGCCGGCTTTTGCCCCGGGTTTGTCCCGCTTTTCGGCCAACTGCTCCAGGAAGTCACGACAGCGAATCCGATGTCGCTCCGTGAAGCCGCGCACAGTTCACCGGTGTGGCGCGCGGCATACTCGGAACTGTAGGGAGCGACGATCAGATCACGGCGGGGCGGGGCCCCGGCCCGACAAAGACAAACCAAAGGGAGGCAATCGTGTGGGGAGCAGAACTGATGCAGAGCAGAGCGGTGGAATACAAGGGCTACGAAATCTGCCTTGGCTCCGTGTACAAGGATGGCGAACCCCTGTTCCACTACTATGTGCCGCTGGGTGAGCGGGACGGCGGCGTGGAACAGGGCAAACGCATCATCGACCAGATGGGGAGCGAGCGCGACTGACCGTCGCGGCGGGACGGTTAGTCCGGCGAATCAGCGGAACACGTCCTGCCGCACCCATTTCGTCAGCACCCATTTCTCGCCCATGCCGACGGGCGCGCCGCCGTGCAGCGTGGCTTCGTCCAGCTGGCCTTCTTCGTTCATGTATTCGAAATACACCGCCGCGCCTTTCTTCGGCACGACGGACAGCCCGAGCTTCGGGAACACCGTGTCGCCCGCGTCCTCCACGTCGTTCAGGTAGACGATCAGCGTGGCGATGCGCTGGCCGCCGCGCCGCAACGTGGCCGCGAAACCGGGGCTGTTCGGATCGAAGTAGTCCGGATGCGGCTTGTATTCGGCGCCCACGCCGTAGTGCAGCACGTGCAGCGCTTCGCCATGTTCGACGGGGGTGTTGGTGATCTGCGCGATGCGCCGGTTCAGCCGCCGCAGCAGCGCGTTATCGCCCTCGGGCAGGAACGCGCCGCGGCTGGTGCGGGTGTCGCGCACCTGATTCTCGCCGGTGGCAGGGCTGAGCGTGGCGGAAGGGGCAAGGCGGTCGCGAGCCAGCGCCACGACGGCGTCGCACTCCGCGTCGGACAGCACGTTGTCCAGCACCGCCACGACCGGCTGGTCCAGGCGCATGACGACGCGTACGTCACGGTCCCCTGTGCGGATCAGGTTGCCCTGATGGCGGATGCGCGGCGTGCCGTAGCGGTAGGGCGCCCGTTCGGCGGCCGGCACGCCGGCGCGGCGGCGGGCGATGCGTTCGTCGATGACCTGTCCGGCATACGCCGGGTCGTAATTGGCCGCGACCATCGCCGCCAGGATGTCGGCGGGCCGGCATTCCCTGTCGACGCTGGCGTCGAGCCACCGGTCCCATTCGTCCGGCATGTGCTTGTATTTTTCCATGGCCGCGCAGTATACCTATCCTTCTCCTTCCTTGCTGGGGAGGGGGGCCTGCGGAGTGGCGGGAGCGGGCGGGGCAGTCAGCGTTGGCGCCTGCTTCCGGGCGGCGACTTGCACGACGTGAGTCGGTACCGCCCGGGGCGGCGGTTGCGGACGGGGCGGTTGCGGGAAGAATTGAGTGGCTTGCAGACGGGGAGAGTGTGGCGAAAATGCGGCTGACTGTCGTTTTTGCAAGGTTGTCAGCTCTACTGTGCTGGGAAGGGGGCCGGAAGTGGCTATAATTCCTCGAGACAATCCGCAAAAGGACGGCCGGAGGCGTTCGCTGACCGCTATGCACATCACGAGACTACGTCCGCTGGCCCGTGCGGCTGCCATCGCAGCGGGCTGCGCCATGGCGCCGGCCTTCTGCAGCGAGCCGGCGCAACCGGCGTTGCAGGCCGATGGCCAGAGCTACGACATCGCCGACCTGTCGCTCGAGCAGCTCAATAACGTCGTCATCACGTCCGTCTCGCGCCAGGAAGAACGGCTGGCCAATGCCGCCGCCTCCATCTTCATCATCGGCGCCGCCGACATCCGCCGCAGCGGCGCGCGCTCGCTGCCCGAGGCGCTGCGCCTCGCCCCCAACCTGCAGGTGGCGCGCCAGAACGCCCGCGATTATTCCATCACGTCGCGCGGCTTCAACGGCCAGTTCGCCAACAAGCTGCTGGTGCTGATCGACGGCCGCAGCATCTATTCGCCGCTGTTCTCTGGCGTCCTGTGGGACGCGCAGGACGTCGTCATGGACGACATCGACCGGATCGAAGTCATCAGCGGTCCCGGCGCGACGATCTGGGGCGCCAATGCCGTGAATGGCGTCATCAACATCATCACCCGCTCGGCCAAGGATACGCAGGGCGGGCTGGCCACGGCCAGCGCCGGCAACCGCGACCGCGATGCCACGGTGCGTTACGGCGGCACGCTGCAGAGCGGCGGGCACTATCGCGTATACGGCCGCGTGGTCGACATCGACGACGCCGAACGTGCGGCCGGCATGAACGACGGCACGGGCCTGCGCCGCCGCCAGGCAGGATTTCGCGCCGACTGGGACCGGCCGCTGGGCGGGCTGACGGTCTCCGGCGACATCTATGCGGCGGACCTGGCACAGCCGGGCCGTGCCGATGCGGCACTGTCCGGGGCCAACCTGATCGCGCGCGTGACGCGCAAGCTGACGGACGACTCCGACCTACGCGTGCAACTGGTGCTCGATCACGTCGAGCGCAACCAGCCGCTGGCGTTCATCGAACGGCTCGACGTGGTGGACCTGGACGCGCAGCACAGCCTGCGCGTGGGCGGGCGCCACAACATCACGTGGGGCGGCGGCTATCGCTACGCGCAGGACCGGTTGACGCCCAGCCTGGTCTACGGCTTCATTCCGGCCGACCGCTCGCTGCACTGGGGCAGCCTGTTCGCCCAGGACGAGTGGTCGCTGCGCGACGACCTGCGCCTGACGGTCGGCGCCAAGGTGGAACACAATAACTATACGGGGGCGGAGTACCTGCCCAACGTCCGGCTGGCGTGGCAGCCCGGGCCCACGCAACTGCTGTGGACCAGCCTGTCGCGCACCGTGCGCGCGCCGTCGCGCTACGACCGCGACTACCGCAGTCCCGCCACGCCCGTCATCGTCGGCAATGTGCCGCGCTACGGCATCGGCGGCGGCCCGGACTTCCAGTCCGAGACGGCGCGCGTGGCGGAACTGGGATACCGCATCCAGCCGGCGCCCGCCTGGTCGTACTCGGCCACGCTGTTCTACGCCGACTATGACCGGCTGCGCACGCAGGAGCCAAACGTCAACGGCCCGGCGTATAGCGGGTTGCGGCAGGTCGCCAACGGTGCGGCCGGTACCAACCGCGGCATCGAGATGTGGGCACGCTGGCAGGCGATGCCGTCGTGGCGCCTCAACGGCGGCCTGACGCTGCAGCGGGTACGCACGCACCTGAAGGAAGGCAGCGGCGACAGCGGCGGCGTGCTGGGCGTGGCCACCAGCGACCCGAATCATCAGTGGCAGCTGCGCTCGTCGCACGACCTGCCGCGCGACATGCAGCTGGACTGGACCTTGCGCTACACGGGCGCGCTGGTGCGTCCGGCCGTGCCGTCCTACTACGAACTCGATGCGCAATGGCTGTGGAAGGCGCGCCGCAATATCGACGTGGCGCTGATCGGCCAGAACCTGCTGCACCCGTACCACGCCGAATTCGGCGCGGCGCCGGGCCGCAGCGTGGTCCAGCGCAGCGTCGTCCTCAAGCTTACGGTGCGATTCTGACCATGACCCGATACGCCAAGGAATCCGTACCCAAGCGCCAGCAGCCATTGCGGGCGGCGTGCCTGTCGCTGGTGCTGCTCGTGCTGGGCGCCGCCGGTGCGGGCGCCGGTGCCGGCGCCGTTGCCGCGCCGCAGATGCAGGCCGGATCGGCACTTGCCGGGCCGAACCTGGAGCGCAGCGTCAAGGCGGCCTACCTGTTCAAGTTCCTCGGCTATGTCGAGTTTTCCGGCGACCCCGGCGCGGCGCTCAATGTCGGCGTGATGGCGGCGGACGACGTGGCCGCCGAAGTGACGCGGCTGACGGCGGGGCGCACCGTCAACGGCCGTCCCGTCACCGTGCGCACGCTGCGCGACGGCGATCCCACCACGGGGCTGCAGATGCTGTTCGTCGGCGCCGGCGCGGAACGCCCCGTGCAGACGCTGCGCAACGCGGCGCAGAACGGGGTGCTGACGGTGACGGACGACGAGAACGGCCTGCAGCAGGGCGCCATCATCAACTTCCGCCTTGTCGAGGACCGCATCCGCTTCGAAGTCTCGCTGCCGGCGGCCGAGCGCAGCAACCTGAAACTCAGTTCGCGCCTGCTGTCCGTCGCCTATCACGTCCAGAAGGGGAACTGAGTGTTCGGCATGCGCAAGCCCGATACGGTGCGGGCCAAGCTGATCGTCATGGCGCTGGCGACGACGTTTGCCGCGCTCGTGACGACGTCCGTCAGCATGCTGGTGTACGACCTGACGACGTTCCAGCAGAACTGGGTCGAGGACCTGACGACGCAGGCGGAGATCGTCGCCACCGTGTCCGCGCCCGCCGTCAGCTTCAACGATCCCGTCGTCGCGCGCCAGAACCTGGCGCTGCTGCGCGTGCGGCCGCAGATCCAGGCCGGCGCCATCTACGGTGTCAACGGCGCCATGTTCGCGTCGTACGCGCTGTCGGCGCGGGATGCGACCGTGTTCCCGGCGCGTCCCGGCGCCATCGGCCATGCGATCGAAGGGGGCCGCATGATCGTGTTCCATCCGATCATCGAGAACGGCGAACGGGTGGGCACCGTCTACCTCAGCGCCAGCTACCGGCTGCTGGACCGGCTGGTGAGCTATGCCATCATCCTGGGCGCCGTGATGGTGGCCAGCCTGCTGCTGGCGGCGATGGTGGCCAGCCGGCTGCAGCTGGGGATCACGCGGCCGCTGGAAGCGGTGACCGACGTCGCCCGCGCCGTCATGCAGAAGCGCGATTTCTCGCTGCGCGTGCGCGAACGGGCCAGCGGCGAGGTGGGCACGCTGCTCGATGCCTTCAACAATATGCTGGCCGAAGTGGAGCGCCGCGCCCACGCACTGCAGGAAGCGAACCGCACGCTGGAGCACGAGATGACGGTGCGCCAGGGGGCGGAGCGGGCGCTGCTGCTGGCGGACCGGCGCAAGGACGAATTCCTCGCCACGCTGGCGCACGAGCTGCGCAATCCGCTGGCGCCGATCCGCACGGGCCTGGACATCATGCGCCTGAACCGCAACGATCCCGGCGCGACCGAGCGGGCGCGCGCCGTGATGGAGCGCCAGCTCAAGCAGATGGTGCGCCTCGTCGACGACCTGCTGGACGTCTCGCGCATTAACACGGGCAAGCTGACGATCCGCCACGATCCCGTCGAGCTGCACTCGGTGGTGGCCAACGCACTGGAAATCGCCCGGCCGTACATTGACGCCCACGGGCACACGATCGCGGTCACGCTGCCGGAAGAGCCGATGCACGTGCTGGGCGACGCGACCCGGCTGGCGCAGGTGCTGTCGAACCTGCTGAACAACGCCGCCAAGTACACGGACCGGGGCGGCCGGCTGGCGTTGAGCGCGGACGTGGGCGCGGACGGCCAGCTGCACATCCGCGTGGCCGACAACGGCATCGGCATCGCACCGGGCATGCTGGGGCACATCTTCGACATGTTCGTGCAGGCCGATTCGTCGCTGGAACGCACGTCGGCGGGCCTCGGCGTCGGCCTGTCGCTGGCGCGCCGGCTGGTCGAGCTGCACGGCGGCGCCATCGAGGCGCACAGCGCAGGCCCGGGCGCAGGCAGCGAATTCGTCGTCTCGTTGCCCGTCATGCAGGACGTGCAGGGAACGACGCCGCGCGAAACGCCGCAACCGGTGCCCGGTACGCCCTACCGCATCCTGCTGGCCGACGACAACGTCGACTTCGTCAATGCCATCGGTGCTCTGCTGCGCACGCTGGGCCACACGGTGCACATCTGTCACGACGGTGCGCAGGCGCTGGCCGCGGCCGAGGCATTCGCGCCCGACTTCGCCTTCCTCGATATCGGCCTGCCGTACCTGAACGGCTACGACCTGGCGCGCGCGCTGCGCTCGCTGCCGGGCCTGGCGCGCACGGTGCTGGTGGCCGTCACGGGCTGGGGCCAGCAGAAGGACCGCGACCTGGCGTTCGAGGCGGGCTTTGTCGAACACCTCGTCAAGCCCGTCAGCGTCGAGCAGATTCTCGAGATCCTGGCCGAGCGGCGGCCCGGAGGGCTTGTGGCGGCCACGGCGCCTTGAGTGCCGGGGACCTGCTTAACCGAACCGCTCGGTCCTGATCGCCCGATGCGGCACGCCCCGCGCCACCAGCAGCTGCGCCACCGCTTCCGCGAACGCCGTCGGCCCGCAGAGGTAGCACCGCGCCGGCACGGGCCCCCAATTGGCCAGCACCTCGTCCAGCAACGCCGCGTCGATACGCCGACCGGGCGCGGTGCGCGTCACGAGCGGCACGTAGCTGAAGCGCGCATCGGCAGCGGCGAGTGCCGCAAGCTCTGGCCGGAACGCCAGCGCGTCCTCCGTGCGCGCCGAGTGCAGCAACAGCATCGGCGCGCCGGGGGCCGCATGCCATGCGCGGGCGATGGAGACCAGCGGCACGATACCGGAACCGCCGGCCACCAGCAGCACCGGCCCGACGTGCGCATCGTCCCAGACGAAGTGGCCGCCCAGCGGGCCGCGCACGTCGATCGTGTCGCCGGGCTGCGCCACGTCGTGGAACCATGCCGACACTTCGCCATCGTCCTGCAACGCGATCGCGAGTTCCAGTTCGGCGGCGCCGGGCAGGGAAGCGATGGAATAGCTGCGGCGGGCCTGGTAGCCGTCGGGGGCGGTCAGCCGCACGTCCACGTACTGGCCCGCCACGTGGCGCGCCAGCGGCGCATGCAGGAAACAGCTGCGCAGGCGCGGCGTGCGCTCTTCGATGCGCACGATGACAGCCGGGTGCCAGTTGCCGTCGCGTTCAGTCATCGTCGCTGTAGCGCTGCTCACGCCACGGGTCGCCGCGCATGTGGTAGCCGCGCAGCTCCCAGAAGCCGGCTTCGTCCTTCTCCGTGAACTTCAGCCCCTTGATCCATTTCGCGCTCTTCCAGAAGTACAGGTGCGGCACCAGCAGGCGCGCAGGGCCGCCGTGTTCCGGCGTCAGCGGTTCGCCGCCGAAGTGCGTGGCGATCAGCGCGCGCCCGGCCGCCAGGTCCGCCAGCGGCACGTTGGTATCGTAGTCGTCGTAGGACTGCGCCAGCAGGAACGGCGTCGGCACCTGGATGCCCGCCGCCAGCAGCAGATCGTCCAGCGTCACGCCTTCCCACTCGGTATCGAACTTGCTCCATGTCGTCACGCAGTGGATGTCGCCCTGCCAGCGGGTGCGGGGCAGGGCGTTGAACTCGGCCCAGTTCCAGCTGGCCAGCGGGCGCGAACCGTGACGCAGCGTGAAGCGCCATGCGTCCAGGTTGATGGCCGGGGCGGGACCCAGCGACAGCACGGGGAAATCCTGCGTCTGCTGCTGGCCTGGCGGCAGGCGGCGTGCGGCATCGGCGCCGGGGCGGCGGCCGGTAAAACCTCGTGTGCTCATGGTGGCTCCTGTCGTAAAAGCGCTGCCAGTGTAAACAATATTCGCAGCGCGCGCCGCCTGCCGGCTTCCCGCGCCGGGGCAAACGCCGTACGCTGGGGTCATGACACGGGAGGTGGCATGGGAGCGATGGCTGAACAATCGGCGCGATGCGCGCGAGCGGGCATGGCCCTGCTGGCCGCTGCCGTATTGGCGGGTTGCGCGGGCAAGGGGCGGGCGCTGCCGCCGGCCGTGGCCAAGGCTGCCAGCGTGGCCGAGGCGCCAACGGCACAACCCGATGGTACCGTCCAGGCATGGCTGACGACGGGCGACGGCAAGCTGCTGCTGGCGCGCCAGCCCGACCTGGTGCTCGCCGAGGTGCCGGCGCGCGCAGCATATGCGCTGTCGTTCGACCAGCCGGCGGCGCTGCGCGGCACGGCGCCGGCACCGATCCCCATCGCGATCGACGCGGCCGGGCGGCGCCAGGTGATGACGGGGTTTGGCGCTGGGCTCAGCGCTTCATCCGCCTGGCTGATCCACCACCGGCTGGATGACGATGCGCGCAAGGCGCTGCTGCGCGAGCTGTTCGACCCGGACGCTGGCCTGGGTCTGAGCCTGCTGCGCGTGGCTGTCGGCAGTTCGGAATTCGCGCGTGACCGTTACAGCCTGGACGACGTGGCGCCGGGCCAGCAGGACCCGAACCTGGCGCAGGTGTCGATCGAGGCCGATCGCGAAGCCGTGCTGCCGGTTGCGCGCGCGGCGCTGGCCGTCAATCCGGCGCTGCGCTTCATTGCGACGCCATTCAGTGCGCCCGGCTGGATGAAGAGTACCGACAGTCTCGTCCAGGGCAAGCTGCGGCCGGAAGCCACGGCGGTCTACGCCCGCTACCTGAAACGCTTCGTGAATCTGTACCGGGAAGAGGGCGTGCCCGTTTTTGCGCTGACCTTGCAGCACGGGCCGCGCGCGGCGCCGGCGGACGCACCCGGCATGCTGCTGGATGCCGCCGCCCGCATTGCGCTGGCGGCGCAGCTGGCGCCGGACGGCACGCGCATCCTGGAGCTGGACGACAGCTGGGATGCGGCGGACGATGCGTTGAAGGTGCTGGGCGATCCGGCCGCTCAGGCGCACGTGGCCGGCACGGCATGGCACTGCTACGCCGGCGACGTGGCCGCCCAGGCGACCGTGCACGACGCCCATCCGGACAAGGAGATTTATCTCACCGAGTGCTCGGGCGGCAGCTGGGCGCCCGGCTGGGAGGACAGCCTGGTGCACTTCGGCGGCACGATCGTCGGCGCGACGCGCAACTGGGCCAATGGCGCGATGCTGGGCAACCTGGCGCTGGACGAGACGGGCGGACCGCGCATCGGCGGCTGCGTGGGCTGTCGCGGTGTCGTCACGATCGACGCCGATGGGAGCATCCATCGCCATCCCGAGTATTACGCCCTGGCGCATGCCAGCCGGTTCGTGCGCGCAGGGGCGGTGGCGCTGGTCTCGACGGGGATGGTCGACGGGGTGGCGAATGCCGCGTTGGCCAATGCCGACGGCGCGCTGGTGCTGGTGGTGGTGAACGGGGCGGACGCAATGCGGCGGATCAGTGTGACGGGAGCCGGGGCTTTTGCCGCCGAGGTGCCGGCTTACAGCATAGCGACGTATGTCTGGCGCGCTGACTGATACCGCTGGGGACGGGCCGCGCAGTGGATGTGAGATGCAGCAAGTCGGGGACTGGCTCCGATCGCGTGGCGATCGGAGCCAGTCCCCAGGGCGCCGGCAACCCTGCGACACTGTCCAAAAAAAAATGCTAAGGTTTTGTCAACATTTTCGAAGGAGCATCGTTATGTACTGTAGAGACGCTGAAAACCAGACCCTGGCCCAGATCCGAGCCCATATCACGCCGGACCCGGATACGCCGGCCCCGGAGCAGGATCCGCCGGCAATGCCGCCGCCCAGCGACGTGCCGCCGACGGAGATTCCGCCGGTGAGTGAACCGACCGCGCCGCCGCCGCCCATCCGGGCGGACTGACGACGCGGCAGCAGCTCAGGACTTCTCGGGTTGTCCCGATCCGCTTTGGCGGGCCGGGGCGATCTGACGGATCTGTTCTTCCGTTTCCTGTTCGCCGGGCGTTTTTTCGCCGCTGCCGATGTCGGGCTCGTTCATCATGTGCCCGCCTTTCTCGGCATCGTCCGGCGGATTGTGAGGTGCGGGGTGATTGGGTTGGCTCATGCTGTGCTCCTGTTGGTGGTGGATGCAACCATGCTAACAGGGCAACCGCAGCATTGGCGCAGCGTTGGTTTTGAGAAATAAGTGTTGCGTTACGGATGCAAATTGTTGTTTTTGTGCCGGCTGTCACAAGCGCGTCACTGAACTGTTTTTATAATCGAACCATAGGATTTTTTTTCGGAGACCGCCATGGGCAATTCCTTACACAACAAGATTTATCTGGGTCGGCGCATGAATCACATGCGGATGGCGTGGGCTGGTATCGTCGCCGGCGTCGGCCTGTTGTGGCTCACGGTGCGCGCTCTGACCAAATCGGCCTGACGCGGCCCCGGGCGCGGCCTTGCCGGGCCCCCGTTGACCGCGTACCATGATGGCCGCAATTGCCATCATGGAAGTACGCTCCAAATGAAAAACGAAAAATTCAGTACCGACGAATACAACGCGCTGGCCGAGGTCGCGCGCGGTATCACCGGCCGTCCCAGCGCCTGCGTGGGCCGCAATACGAAGCGCCTGTCCGGGCTGAAGCTGCTGTCGATCGCCCGCAACGGCCATATGTCGCTGACGGACAAGGGCAAGGAGCTGTTGTTCCTGCGCCGCTGCATCCTCAGCCTGCGCGCCCTGGCCGCCGACTCCGCGGCGAAGCTCGATGGCGACGTGGCTGCCTTCCTTGGCAAGAAATCCCATATCGCACCCGTTGACGGTGGCTTTGTCGTGACCGACAAGGGGCGCGAGACGCTGGCCGATATCGAGGCGCAGGAGAAGTAAGCTCTCCAGTCGGCGGCGTTGGCGCACCGGGGACTGGCACCGTTCTGTGGTGCCTGTCCCCGACGTGAAGTCTCCAACGTCGGCGGCTCGGACGAACCGCTGACAATGTGCGGACAAAGAACAACGTCGGGGACAGGCACCTCACGGGCCATTCGGCCCGAGAGGAGCCAGTCCCCGGCGGCTCTCCGGCCGGCGGCGTCGGCGTACCGGGGACTGGCACCGTTCTGTGGTGCCTGTCCCCGACGTGAAGCGCCCAACGTCCGCGGCCTCGTCTGACCGCTATCAGTGCGCGAAAAAAAAAGCGTCGGGGACATGCCAGTCCCCATTGCCTTTTATTTTGCGAGTGGCTTGAACCCGTCGGCGCTGATGTCCAGCTCCGTCACGTCGCCATACTTTGCCGCGATCTTGCGGATCTCGGCCGCTTTCCCCACCAGGACCATCTGCAGGTTCTTGCGCGGGAAGTGCTTGTCCACCAATGCCTTGGCCTTTTCCGGCGTCAGGCCGTCCACGTCGCGCATGAAGTTGTCGATCTGGGCGCGCTCGACGTCGAGTGCGTACATGTCGCCCAGCAGGCTGGCCAGCTGGTCGCCCGTCTCGAAACGCGGCGGGAACTGGCCCTTGACGTAGGCCTTGGCCGAATCCAGCGTCGCCTTGTCGATGCCCTTGTCCCACAGCCGGTTGTAGGTTTTCAAAGCCAGGTCCAGCGCCGCTTCCGTTTTCGGCAGCGCCGTGAAGCTGGAGATCGAGAACACGCCGGCCTGCGCATTCGGCGCGAAGCCGCTGTTGGCACCGTACGTCAGCCCCGAGTTGACGCGCAGTTCGTCGTTCAGCCACGACGTGAAGCGGCCGCCCAGCACCGTGTTCAGCACCTGCAGTGGCACATAGTCCGGATCGTTGCGGGCGATGCCCGCGCCGCCGATCAGGAACGTCGTTTCGATCGCATCCGGTTTGTCGACGAGCCAGACGCGCGGCTTGTCCGTCAGCGGCTTGCCGTAGTCGACACGTTGCGGCGCCGGCCCTTCGGCGCGCCACTGGCCGAACAGCGTCTCGATCTGGCGCTTCATTTCGGCCGGCTGGAAGTCGCCGACAACGACGATGGCCGCGTTATCGGGCCGGAAGTAGCGGCCGTGGAAGCCCTTGACGTCAGCCTGTTTCAGCGACTGCAGGCTGGTGACGGTGCCGCCGGGCGGGTTGGCATACGGCGCATCACCGAACAGCATGCTGCGGTAATAAATGCCGGCGACCTGGCGCGGGCTTTCCTTGGCCTGTTTCAGGCCGCTGACCTTGCGGGCGCGCAGCTTGTCCAGCTCCGCGTTGTCGAAGCCGGGCTGCTGGACGATTTCCGCGAACAGCGGCAGCAGGGCCGCCGCGTCGGTTTTGGCGAAGTTGGCCTGCACGGTTGTCTGCTCGGTCGCGCCGCCGCCTGCCAGGGTAGCGCCGCGGAAGTCGAATGCCTCGTCGATGGCGGCCTTGTTGTGCTTCATGCTGCCCAGCAGGATGGCGTCGCCCGTCAGGTTGGCGAGACCCGCTTGCGGGCCGTCGTTGACGGCGCCGGCGCGCACGACGGCGCGCACGGAGATCAGCGGCACTTCATGGCGCTCCATCAGCATCACGGTCAGGCCGTTGGCCAGCTTGGTCGTCTCGAACTGCGGCAGCCTGAATTCGGCGGCATGCGCAGTGGCGACGGCGCACAGCAGCGCGCCGCCTGTCATCAGATGTTTCATCATTCCTCCTTCGCCGCCAGCACGCCGATGGTGCGCTGCGCTTTTTTCAGGTATTTCGCGGCCACGGCCTGGATGTCGGCCGGTGTCAGTTTCTGGTATGCGCCTGGCGCATCGAACAGCTTGGCGTAGCCGCCGTAGAACACCTCGTAATTGCCCAGCTGCTGGGCCTTGCCGTTGATGGTCTCCTGCAGCCGGTACAGGTTGACCAGCTTGATGTTGCGGACCTTCTGTAGTTCTTCAGCCGTGACGCCGTTCTTCACCACGTTGTCGAGTTCCGCCAGCAGCGCCTTCTCGACCTTCGCCGCGTCGACACCGTTGGCGGCCACGGCAAACACGTAGAACAGACCGGGGTCGAAGCCGTCGGTGGTGTCGGCGCCGACGGACGTGGCCAGCTGCTGTTCGACGAGAGCCTTGTACAGACGCGACGTCTTGCCTTCCGTGAGCAGGCTTTGCAGCACGTCCAGCGCGTAGTGGTCGGCGCTGTCGGCCTGCGGCGCCTTGTACGCCACCATCAGGTTGGCCGACGTGGCGGATGGCTTGGCGACGAACAGCCGGCGCTCGCCTTTCTGTTCCGGCTCCACCGTCTTCACCGCCGGCGGCAGCGGGCGTTTCGGAATCGCGCCGAAGTAGCGCGTGGCCAGCGTCTTCACCTGGTCGGCCTTGACATCGCCGACGATGACGGACACCGCGTTGTTCGGCGCGTAGTAGGTGCGGAAGTAGTTGACGAGGTCCTGCTGGGTCCACGCCTTGATGTCCGATTCGAAGCCGATCACGGGCCACGAGTACGGGTGGGCGCTGAACGCGACGCTGTTCAGGTCTTCCATCAGCATGCGGATGTTCGAGTTCTCCAGTCCCGTGCTGCGCTCGGACAGCACGACGCCGCGCTCGCTCTCGACCATCTTCGGATCGATCGTCAGGTGGGCGATGCGGTCGCTTTCCAGCCTGAAGATCGTCTCGAGGGACGAGGCGGGGAACCAGTCCTGGTACACCGTCACGTCGCTGCTGGTGTAGGCGTTATTGCTGCCGCCGTTCGCTTCCATCGTGCGGTCGAACATCTTCGGACCGTAGTTCTTCGAGCCGTTGAACATCATGTGTTCGAAGAAGTGCGACAGGCCCGTCGTGCCGGGTGCTTCGTTGCGCGAGCCGACCTTCCAGAACGTGTACATGTTCGCGTTCGGGATCGCGCTGCTTTCCAGGACGATGAACTTCATCCCGTTCGGCAGCGTGAACGATTTGATCTGGTCGGCCGTGAACGCCGCCTGTGCCGATGCGGCAAGGCCGAAGGCCGCGCAGGCCGCCGCCACCTTGGCCCGTAGTTTCCACCCCATGGTGTGCCCTTTCATTGTTATCAACGGAAGGGAGGATACGTCATGGCAGCAGCGTTGTTAAGATCAAATGCTTTAAGGCAGTTAATTTGAACCCCGGGGGGTTAAGATAAAATACTTGCAAGCAGGTTACTTTAATTCAGGAAGAAACATGGAAAGCGCAATGCACTGGTCGGCCCACGAGCTGACGATGACGGTCCTGATGACCCCCGACATGGCCAATTTCTCCGGCAATGTCCACGGCGGCACGATCCTGAAGTTCCTCGACAGCGTGGCCTATGCCTGCGCCAGCCGCTACTCCGGCAGCTACGTCGTCACGCTGTCTGTCGACCAGGTGATGTTCCTGCAGCCGATCCACGTGGGCGAGCTGGTGACGTTCCTCGCTTCCGTCAACTACACGGGCCGCACGTCGATGGAGGTCGGCATCCGCGTGGTGACGGAAAACATCCAGCAGCGCCTCGTGCGCCATGCGAACAGCTGCTACTTCACGATGGTGGCCGTGGACAAGGACCGCAAACCGGTCGCGGTGCCGCCGCTGGTGCCGGAAACGCCGGAGCAGAAGGCGCGCTTCGAACAGGCCGAGGCGCGCAAGGCGGCGCGGCTGGCGCTGCATGGGGCGAAGAACAAGGCGAAGGGGCAGTAGTGTCAATCGGGGTCAGGTCCGACATTCGGACATGAATGTCCGAATGTCGGACCTGACCCCGATATAGAAGTCGGCAAGGGATGTGACGACGGGAGCAGCACGTCGGGGACAGGCACCGATCGCAGGGCGATCGGAGCCAGTCCCCAGCGGAGCGGCGGTCCCCGGGCGGCTCAGGCGACAGCCGGTTCCGCCAGCAGCAGCTGCTGCAATTCGTCCGCCGGCACCGGCCGGCTGAAGAAATATCCCTGCACCTGGTCGCAGTCATGCGCCCGCAGGAAGGCCAGCTGCCCGGCCGTCTCGACGCCCTCGGCGATCACCTTCAACTGCAGGTTGTGCGCCAATGCGATGATGGAGACGACGATCGCCGCCTGGTCGGCATCGGCGTCGATCTGGCCGACGAACGAGCGGTCGATCTTCAGTACGTCGATGGGGAAGGTGCGCAGGTATGACAGGCTCGAATAGCCCGTGCCGAAGTCGTCGATCGACAGCGCCACGCCGAGGGCCTTCAGTTCGTGCAGCAGCGCGACGGCCTGCGCCACGTCGTCGACGAACAGGCCTTCCGTCAGTTCCAGTTCCAGCGCCGCCGGCGGCAGGCCCGTCCCTTCCAGCACCGCGGCGATCGATGCAACGAGGTCCGGCTGCGCGAACTGGCGCGGCGACAGGTTGACGGCCATGCGTAGCGGCGCCAGCCCGGCGTCGTGCCATGCCTTCGCTTGCGCGCAGGCGGTGCGCATGACCCACGCGCCGATCGGCACGATCAGGCCCGTTTCCTCGGCCAGGGCAATGAAGCGCTGCGGCGGCACGGTGCCCAGTTCCGGGTGCTGCCAGCGCAGCAGCGCCTCGACGCCGACGATGCGCCCGCTGGCCAGGTCGAGCTGCGGCTGGTAATGCAGCACGAATTCCTCACGCACCAGCGCATTGCGCAGCGCGCTTTCGATGCGCAGGCGTTCCTGCGCCTCCTCGTTCATCGAGCTTTCATAGAACTGGAAGCAGTTGCGGCCCAGCTTCTTGGCCGAGTACATGGCGATGTCGGCATGTTCGATCAGGTGCTGCGCGGGCGCGCCGATACCTTCGTGGACGGCCACGCCGATGCTGCACGTGACGAAGACCTCCTTGCCGTCCAGGTCCACCGGCAACGCCAGCGCGCGCATGATGCGCCCGACCACGTCCGGCGACAGCGACTGCTCCGGATACTCGCTGAGGATGGCGACAAACTCGTCGCCGGACAGCCGCGCCACCGTGTCGCTTTCGCGCACCGTCGCCTGCAGCCGCGCCGCGATGGTTTTCAGCAGCTCGTCGCCGGCCTTGTGGCCCAGCGTGTCGTTGACGAACTTGAAGCGGTCCAGGTCGATCAGCAGCACCCACAGCGGATGGCCGCTGCGGTTGGAATAGGCGACGGCCTGCGTCAGGCGGTCCTGCAGCAGGACCCTGTTCGGCAGTCCCGTCAGCGCGTCGTGGTGAGCGATGTGCTGGATGCGCTGCTCCGCCAGCTTGCGTTCCGTGATCTCGCTGCCGGTGCCGCGGTAGCCGCGGAATTCGCCCTGCGCGTCGTAGACCGGTTCGCCGTTCGTGGTGAACCAGCGCGTCACACCGTCCTTGCCGGCGATCGGATATTCGAGGTTGGCAAACGGCAGGCGCGCTTCCAGCTGCGCCAGGTGCGCCCGGCCCCACGACGTTTCCAGCATCGCCGGATGGGCGTGCCAGCGCGTACGGCCGATGTAGTCTTCGCGCGCCAGCCGGCCCTTGTCGAAGAAGCCGTTGGTGATGCTGGTGAAGCAGAAGTTGACGTCCTGCTCCCAGTACCAGTCCGACGACAGTGCCAGCAGCCGCTTGAACCGGTGCTCGCTTTCCTGCAGCGCGCGTTCCGTGCGCTTGCGCGCCGCCACGTCCGCGTTCAGCTTCTCGTTGGCGCTGCGCAGGTCGGCCGTGCGGGCATCCACCAGCCACTGCACCCGGCGCGAACGCTGCGCCAGCGTCTGCATCAGCGCGGCGGCCAGGATGCTGAACAGGATGCCGCCGACGAGCGTCGACAGCGATCCGATATGATCGGCCAGGAAGGGGCGGGGCAGGGCGTCCACGCGCACCTGCCATGGCATGCCCAGCACGTCGAAGCTGCGGATCTCGCTGTCGCGCAGGCGCATGTCCAGCCAGCGTGGCAGCCAGCTTTCCCGCGCCGCCAGGTTGTCGGTGCCGCTCGCGTACACGAGGGTGGGCGCAGCGCTGTCGCCGGCGTACACGCGCAGCGCCAGTCCCGAGTCTTCCAGCATGCCGCCCGACTGCAGGATCTTGCGCACCAGCCGCGGCGCATGGATCATCGCGGCCGTGTCGCCGACCCACGCGTCGTGGCGCTGCGCGGGCGTATCGACGGGCGCGCCGGGACGATAGACGGGCATCAGGATGATGAACGTGTCGCGCTGCGCCGGGTCCTCGGCAAGGCTGATCAGCGCCGTCGCCGCCGGTTTGCCGGTGCGCAGGATGCGGTCGATGGTCAGCACCGTCTGCGGCAGCGGTCCCACGTCGAAGCCCAGCACGGCCTGGTTCGGCTCGAACGGCTCGAAGTAATCGGTGATGTTGTAGAACGGCCGCACCGGCGCCGGCACGAAACGACCGTGCTCGATCGTGCTGACGGCGGCGCCGGGCAGGATGCGACGGGCATCCGCTTCCCACGCCGCCCGCTCGCCATGCGTGAGCACGCGGTGCCAGGTGAACGACTGGATGAACGGGTAGCGCTGCAGCAGCGGGCGGGTGAAAGCGCGGAACTGTTCGCGCGTGACGGCAGCGGGCGCCACGGTGCGGAACAGCTGGTTCGTGACCGTCAGGACTTCGACGGTGTTGTCCAGCCCGCGCCGGATCGCGGCCACGCGCAGGTTGGCACGCTGCTGGAAACCGAGTGCCGCCTTGCCGTATTCAAGGGCGCTGACGGCATAGAACAGGACGCCGGTGACGGTCACGCCCGCCACGAGCGTCAACACCGCCGCCGCGGATACGCTGGAAGACAAACGGCGGCGCATGCAATTCCCTGATTAATGTCGATAGCACGTCAGTTTGTCATAAAACGCCGGTATTGCCGATTAAAAACGTATCCGAGTGGAATTTGTTGTTGTCTTCACGCACTTACGTGCCGGATCACTCCGGCCAGCGCAGCCGGGCCACCACCTGGTGCGCCAGCAGCCGGTTGCACCAGCCGAACCCCAGCAGGGGCCACGGGCTGCCCCACGTCACCACCCGCCGCATCAGCGCGCCGGCAGCCGTGGCGCGGGCGGTGCGCCGGTGCGCGAACAGGATGCGGTTGTTGCCGGCGATGCCGCGCAGCTGGCCCACGTGGCCACCGAACGCGGTGCGCAGCCGGCGCAGCATCGTGTGGAAGCGGGGATCGTAGCTGAACAGATTGGTCACCATGACGCCGTCCGGACGCAGCGCACGCCGGCAGTCCCTGAAAAAGCGCGCGCTGGCCAGCGCGTCCGGCAGGCCGTCGACGTCGAAGCCGTCGACGAGCAGCACGTCGGCGCTGCCGGCCAGGCGGGGCATGTGCGCCGCCGCATCCACGTGCAGGATGCGGAAACGTTCGCTGTCGGGCGGCACCGCGAAGCTGTCGCGCAGGGCGATCACGTCGGCCCGCAGCTCCAGCACGGTGATGCGGCTGGCGGGCAGGTAGCGGTGGCAGAACTTGGCCAGCGAGCCGCCGCCCAGGCCCACCATGACGATGTGCGCCGGCGCCGGCTTGAACAGCACGAAGCACATCATCGCCCGGGCATACGCCAGGACCAGCCGGTCCGGATCGCGCAGGTCCATCTCGCTCTGCACTTCGCCCGGCGCGAACTCCAGCGTGAGGCGGCCGTTATGGCGCCGGATCAGGGGACGGTTGTCGGAGAGGGTAGGCATGACTTCAGTGCGCATTCAGCTCGTTATCGGCTTGTACTTGGCGTGTACTTGGCGTGTACTTGGCTTGTACCTGGCTTGTTATCGGTGTCAAGGTTCTGATAAGCTCTCGGGCCGGGCGGCCACGCCGTGCCTGGCAGCTTAATTTACACGATTCCGATTTATCGGTACATTGCCTCAACGGCAGGGCCGTGCGGCCCGATGGAGATCATTCATGTTTCTGGACCACCCGACCATTACCGCCACCAACAGCAATACGGAGCCGGACCGCGTCGAGCGTCTCAACCGCGTCTATGGCTATGTGGCCGCGCTGGCCGATGCCGCGGGCAAGCAGCAGTTCATCGAAAAAGTCAGCCAGCTGCACGACCACAAGGGCACGCTGATCGTGTTCTGGCACGACGCCCCGACGGAAGACGAAAAAGCCTTCTTCCTGCAGGCCTGGGCCAGCAAGGTGGGCGACGGCAGCAGCAACGTCGAACACGAAGTCTGACGGTGCCCATGGACAGCCAGACGCTGATCGCCACGCTGGCTCTGGGTAACCTGGCGCTGTACGGCGCGCTGTTGTGCCATGGCGCGGGCCAGCGCCGGCCCACGGGTCATTTCGCCTTCAATGTCGCCCGCTTGTGCCAGGGCGCCGGCTGGTCCATCCTGGCGTTGCGTCCGTTTTTCCCGACACCGGTCTCCGGGCCGCTGGCACTGGCATTGCTGATCGGCGGCACGGCGCTGGACGCCACCGCATTCTGGACGGTCACGGGCCGGCCGGGCGGCCGCAAGGTGCTCATGCGGGCACTGTGGCTGGCCGCCGGCGTCTACATCCTCGTCAACTTCCTGTTCGGTCGCGACGGCGCCACCGCCGCGGCGGCGGGGCCGTGGATTTCGCTGCTGCTGGCGGGGTTCGCGGCGGGATTCGGCCTGTCCGGTACGGCTGCGCTGGCACGCGACTGGATCGGCGCCAGCCTGCTGCGCCGGCTGCTGGCCGCGACGAACGCCTTGCTGGCCATCGTACCGCTGGCCGCCGCCGCTGCCGCCGCGCTGCGGCCCGACTGGCTGGCGCGTACGCCGGACCTGTTTGCCATCGTCCTGTTCCTGCTGCTGGCAGGGCTGTTCGTCAACGCCGCCGGCTATCTGCTGCTGGGCCGTGACCGGCTGCAGGGAGAGCTGGACCGGCTGGAAACCGTCGACGCACTGACGGACGTGCCGAACCGCCGCGGCTTCTACCAGGGCCTGGCGCCATGGCTGGCGCTGGCGCGCCGTCCCGGCCCGTCGACGGCCATCGTCATCCTCAACCTGGACGGCTTCAAGCGCGTCAACGACCATTACGGCCACGGCGTCGGCGACGTCGTGCTGAAAGCCATCGTCGATGCCGTGCGCCGCCAGTTGCGCGAAGCCGACATGATCGGCCGCCTGGGTGGCGCGGAGTTCGCGCTGCTGCTGCCGCGCACGGGCCTGTCCGAAGCGACGCTGGTGGCCGAACGCATCCGCGCCGCCGTCGCCGCGTTGCCGGTGAAGGCCGAGCGGGCCGTCATCAACCTGACCGCCAGCATGGGCGTGACGACGATCCGCGCCGAGGACAGCACCGTCAGCCTGTTCAAGCGCGCCGACGAAGCGCTGCAGACGGCCAAGCTGCGCGGCCGCAACGGCGTCGTCGCGGCGGACGACGCGCCGGCCCCCGCCACGGATGTCACCCAGGGCCGCCACGCCTGATGTCATCATCCCGTCATCAACGGGTTCTAATGTGGTAGGATTTTCAATATAAACGATATAAATGGAATCCTCCATGTATGCAGCGGTCGACCTCGGGTCGAACAGTTTCCGGTTCTCCATTGGCAAACATGACGGCGACGCGATCCGCGTGCTGAAAAGCGTGCGCGAGCCGATCCGGCTGGCCGCCGGGCTGGACGCGGACGGCAACCTGACGCCGGACGCCATGGCGCGGGCGCTGGCATGCCTGCAGAGTTTCAATGTCACGCTGTCCGGTTACGAGCTCGAAGCCGTGCGCGTCGTTGCCACGTCGACGATGCGGCAGGCGAACAATATCGCCACGTTCCTGCCGCAGGCGGAAGCGGCCATCGGCTATCCCATCGAGATCATCTCCGGCGAGGAAGAAGGGCGCCTGATCTACATGGGCGTGGCCAACGCGCTGGCGCAGCCGGCCGAGCGCCGCCTCGTCGTCGATATCGGCGGCGGCTCGACGGAGCTGATCCTCGGCCGCGGCGGCGATATCGAGCGGGTCGAATCGTTCAGCGTGGGCAGCGTGCGACAGAGCCTGTCGTTCTTTATCGGCGGCCGTATCGACGGACCGTCGTTCGAAGCGGCGATCCTGTCGGCACGCAGCATCTTCGAGGATGGCGCGCCGCCGTATCGCCCGCAGTTCTGGAAGCGCGCCTATGGCTCGTCCGGCACGATCCGCGCCATTGCCGACGTCATCGACAAGAATGGCCTCGACAAGGGCTGCGCCACGAAAGGCGTCACGCCGGCCAGCCTGGAAGCGCTGAAGGCGCGCTTCATCGCCATCGGCCACGTCGGCAAGATCGACATCCCGGGCCTGCGCCCGGACCGCGCCGGCACCATCGTCGGCGGGCTGGCGATCCTGATCGGCGTGATGCACGAGCTGGGCATCGAGGCGATCGAGCCGATCGAGGCGGGCCTGCGCATGGGCGTCATGTGGGACCTGTACCAGCGCTCGATGCGGCGCGACCGGCGCGACGAGTCCGTGCGCGCGTTCGCGCAGAAATTCGGTGTCGACACGGCGCGCGCCAGCCGGGTCGCGGACGATGCCACGGCCTTGCTGGAGCAGCTCAAGGCCGGCGGCGACGCGGCCACGGCGCGGCTGCTGTACTGGAGCGCCTTGCTGCACGAGCTGGGGATGGCCGTCTCGCAGACGGGCTACCACAAGCACACCGCTTATATTATCGAGAATGCCGACCTGCCGGGTTTCACCACGCGCGAGCAGAAGACGATGAGCCGCCTGGCGCTGGCGCAGAAGGGCAACCTGCGCAAGGTCGAGGAATTCCTGGAGGACGCCGACTTCGCCCGCGCCGTCGTGGCGCTGCGCCTCGCGATCGTGTTCATGCACGCGCGCATCGACGTCGCGCTGGCGGCGCCGCGGCTGCGCATGAAGAACCGCATCGAACTGGAGCTGGCGCGCGAGTGGGTCACCGACCATCCCACGCTGTCGTACTGGATCGAGAAGGAACAGGAGCACTGGGACGAGGTGGGCATCGATCTCGCCGTGCGCACCGGTTGACGATGTGTTTTTGTGGGTAAAAGCTCACAAAATATATTGTCAGCAAGAATGTTCCGCTAGCTTGTAATTTTGCTTACACTATAGGTTTCACCACTCGTGCCGGCGCCGGGGCGCAGCACGGCAGTGGAACGAAGTGGAGGCATCATGGCGCACAAGATGGCGGGAACCGCGGTAACGGGCCGGGCCGGCAGGCGGCTGGCCGCTTCCGTGCTGGCTGGATTTCTGCTCGCATGCGCCGTTGCGCCATCCCGCGCGGCGCCAGCCCAGGCGCCCACCGTCACACTGTGCTACGAGCGTGCCGACGTGCGGCCGTGGCGCACGCAGGCGGGCGAAGGCCTGAACTTCGACCTGCTGCGGCTTGTCGCCGAGCGTGCCGGCGTCACGTTCAATTTCCAGAGCATGCCGTTCAAGCGCTGCCTGGCGCAGCTGAAGGTCAATGCCGTCGATGGCGTATTTGCCGTCAGCTTCAAGCCGGACCGGCTCGAGCTGGGCGCGTATCCCGGCGGGGCCGTGCCCGACCCGTCGAAACGCATGCACGTCGACCGCTACATCCTGCTGCGCCGCAAGGGCTCGGCGCTGGACTGGGACGGCAAAGTTCTGCGCAACGTCGATGGCGCCATCGGCGCCCAGCTGGGCTACTCGATTACCGACCAGCTGCGCAGCCTGAACGTCACGGTGGACGAGGGCAGCCAGCGTTCCGATGAACTGATCCGCAAGCTGCTGGCCGGCCGCCTTGCCGGTGCTGCGCTGGGCGGCAGCGACGCGCGCACGCTGCTGGACGGGCCATACGGGCCGCAGATCGAGGCCTGCCCGATCCCACTGGTGGAAAAACCGTATTTCCTGATGCTGTCGCACGCGCTGGCGGAGAAGCAGCCGGCGCTGGCGCAGCGCATCTGGAACACGATCGAACAGGTGCGCAACAGTCCCGCCTACAAACAACTGGAGCGTGCCGACAGCAAGGGTGCGCGCCACTGATGCGGACTTTTCTCTCCTGGCTGGCCGGCACCCGCATGGGCCGCCTGCGCGACACCTGGCGACGCGATATCCTGCTGCGCCTGGGCGTGTCGATCTTCCTGGCCGTGGTCCTGTCCACCGCCGCCTACACCACGTATGCCTTGTACACGTTGCGTGCGCAGGCCGAGCTGCGGCTGGAAGAGCGCTCCGACCGGCTGGCCACCGTGCTGGCGCAGGCGCTGGCGCGGCCGCTGTTCGACATCAACAGCGCCGCCGTCATCAGCGTCGTCGATGCGATGCGCGGCACGCCGGAAGTGCTGATGCTGCGGGTGCTGGCGCCGAACGGCGGCGAGATGGCCGGCTTCTCGGCGCCGCGCATCGATCCGCGCAAGGCCATCGCCGTGCACCGCGACATCACGTTCCAGGACGGCAGCCGCAACTACCTCGTCGGCGCGCTCGATATCGCGTATTCGCGCCAGGAAGTGGAGCGCGACCTGCGCCACCAGCTGATCCAGGCGCTGGTCGTCAACCTGCTGCTGGCGCTGACGATCGTCAGTTCGATCTTCCTGGTGGCGCGCAAGGCGGCGCGGCCGTTCGCCGACATCCAGAAGTCGCTGGAGAAGCTCGCCCAGGGCAAGACCGACATCCAGCTTTCCGGCATCGGGCGCACCGACCAGGTGGGCCGGCTGTCCGCCGCCGTGCGCAGCTTCCGCGATACGCTGACGCGGCTGCGCGACGCCGAAAGCGAACTGCGGGAACTGAACGGCGACCTGGAAACGAAGATCGACGCCCGCACGCACGACCTGAAACAGACGATGCAGATGGCGCGCGACAGCGAGCGCAAGGTGCAGGCCATTATCGACACGGCGCTGGACGCCGTCATTACGATGGACCGGCACGGCCGCATCGCCGGCTGGAACCGCCAGGCGGAGCTGATCTTCGGCTGGAGCCGCGACGACGCGCTGGGCCAGCAACTGGACAGCCTGATCATCCCGCCGCGCTACCGCGAGGACCACCGCCGCGGCATGCGCCACTATCTCGCCGGCGAAGGCCGCGGCGAAGTGCTGGACCGCCGCATCGAGGTGGAGGCGCTGCGCAGCGACGGCAGCGAGTTCCCCATCGAGCTGTCGATCACGCGCATCGCGCTGGACGGCATGGACAACTTCGAGTTCTGCGGCTTCGTGCGCGACATCAGCGACCGCCGCGAGCGCGAACAGAAGCTGGTGGCGGCCAACGTCAAGGCGGAGGCGGCCAACCTGGCCAAGTCCGAGTTCCTGGCCAATATGAGCCACGAGATCCGCACGCCGATGAGCGCCATCATCGGCATGGCCTACCTGGCGCTGCGCACGGACCTGTCGCCCAAGCAGCACGACTACGTCAACAAGATCCATCGCGCCGCCATGGGCCTCCTGGGGATCATCAACGACATCCTCGACTTCTCGAAGATCGAGGCGGGCCGGCTGGAAGTCGAGGAAGTGCCGTTCTTCCTGGACGACGTGCTGGCCAACGTGGCCAGCGTGACGAGCCAGAAGGCGGCCGACAAGGGACTGGAATTCCTGTTCGACGTGCCGCCCGCCGTGCCGCGCCACCTGTGCGGCGATCCGCTGCGCCTGGGCCAGGTGCTCATCAACCTGATCAACAACGGCGTCAAGTTCACGCAGTCGGGCGAGCTGGAACTGTCGTGCCGCCAGATCTGGCGCGACGCCCCGGACCGGGTGGTGCTGCGGTTTGCCGTGCGCGACACGGGTATTGGCATGTCCGCGGGTCAGAAGGCCAGGCTGTTCCGCGCCTTCGGCCAGGGGCAGGGCTCGACCACGCGCCAGTTCGGCGGCACGGGCCTGGGCCTGTCGATCTCGCAGCAGCTGGTGCGGCTGATGGGCGGCTCGATCGCCGTCGACAGCGAGGAAGGGCTTGGCTCCGTGTTCAGCTTCGACCTGGAGCTGCCGCTGGTCGAGGAGCCGCCGCCAGCGCCGCCACTGCCGCATGCGCTGACCGGTGCGCGCGTGCTGCTGGTGGACGACAACGCCCTGGCGCTGGACGTGCTGTGCCAGGCCATGCGCGCGCTGCCGGTACGGGCCGACACGGCCGGCGACGGCGCGGCCGCACTGGAGGCGCTGGTGGACGCCGACGAGGCGGCCGACCCGTACGCGCTGGTGCTGACGGACTGGCTGATGCCGGGCGTGGACGGCATCGAGCTGGCGCGGCGCATCGATGCGCTGGGGCTGCGCCGGCGTCCCGCCATGGTGCTGGTGACGGCGTTCGGCCGCGACGAGACGCAGCGCGAGGCGGAAGCGGCCGGCTTCGTCGGCTTCCTGTTCAAGCCCGTCACCCATACGGCGCTGGTGCAGACCCTCGTCACGCTGTTCACGCCGGCGCCGGCGGCCGGCACGCTGGCGCCGGCGGTCCCGCTGGCCGTGACCGCGCGCGTGCTGCTGGTCGAGGACAATCCCGTCAACCAGCAGGTGGCGGCGGAGCTGATGCGGGTGCAGGGCATCCAGGTCGACACCGCCGGCAACGGCCGCGAAGCGCTGGACCGGCTGGCGCAGGCAGGCCCGGAGCGCTACGACCTGGTGCTGGTCGACCTGGAAATGCCGATGCTGGACGGGCACGAGACCACGCTGGCGCTGCGGCGCGACAAGCGCTTCGACCGCACGCCCGTCATCGCGATGACGGCGCACGCGCTGGCGGACGTGCGCGAGCGCTGCCTGGCCGAGGGGATGCAGGACTACCTCACCAAGCCGATCGACCCGGACCGCCTGTATGCGACGCTGTCGCGCTGGCTGGGGCGGCCGATGCTGCCGGCGCCGCCGGCGCTGCCGCGGCCGCGGGGCGGTGCCGGGCTGCCGGAACTGGCTGGCATCGACACCGGCCGCGGCCTGCGTCACGTGGCCGGCAACCAGGTGCTGTACCTGCAGCTGCTGGAGCGGTTCTGTCATTCCCAGCGCGACGCGGCCGAGACGGTGATGGCGGCGCTGGACGCCGGGCGGCGCGAGGAAGCGCGCCAGCGCGTGCACACACTGCGCGGCGTGGCCGGCAACGTGGGCGCCAATGCCGTCGAGGCGGCGGCGCGCGAAGTCGAGGTGGCGCTGGCCGAAGGCGCAACACCGGCGCCCGTGCTGCTGAACGAACTGAAGGTGGCGCTGGACGTGGCCGTGACGTCGCTCGACGCCCGCTTCGCGGCCGGCCGCTGGGACGAGGCAACGGCGGGCCCGGCGGAAGGCGTGCGCACGGCGGCGGTGCGTCCCGCCGAGGCGGTGGCGCACCTGGCCGGCCTGCTGGCCGCGTTCAACGCCGACAGCGTCGATTACTTCGACAGCGTGCGGCCCGCGCTGGCCGCCGTGCTGGCGCCGGCGCTGCTGGAACAGCTGGCGGCGCAGATCGGCCGCTACGACTTCGAGGCGGCCCACCGCCTGCTGGAGACAGGCATCCTGGCCGATGAAATCGTCAGCGAGGGCGCCGGCGACGGGCCGGGCGGGCTGACATGACGGACCGACGGCACACGATCCTCGTGGTCGACGACACGCCCGACAGCATCATGGCCCTGTGCGCGCTGCTGAAGGGGACGTACGACACCAAGGTGGCCATCAACGGCGAAGCGGCGCTGCGCGTGCTGCACGGGGCGTCCGTCGACCTCGTGCTGCTGGACGTCGTGATGCCGGGGCTGGACGGCTACGAGGTCTGCCGGCGCATCCGTGCCACGCCGGGCCTGGCGCGCCTGCCGGTCGTCTTCCTGTCGGCAAGAGATGCGCCGGAGGACACCGCCCGTGCGCTTGCCGCCGGCGGCACGGCGGTGCTGGCCAAGCCGGTGGAGCCGGAGCGGTTGCACGCGGTGCTGGCGCGCTGGCTGGGTTAGCGTGGTACCCGCGTCGGTGGTGGCGGCTGGTTGCCGGTAGCGTAAAAAATGTAAGGGTTGGTGCCATACAGCCAGAAATTGGCTATACTGTTTATATCGTTAATTTCCGCGGAGTACGCATGAACGCCCTGAAATCCACCAAAGCCGCCCCGGCGGCTGTTGAGACCACCAGCAACGACACCGTCACCGTGACCGGCGCAGCCGGCGCGGCGGCGCCGAAACCGGTGCGCAAACCGGCCGCGCGCAAGACCGCGCAGCCTGCCGGTACGGCCACGCCGGAAGCACCAGCCGTGCCGGCGGATGCGCCGGCGCTGGCGCCGATCCCCCGTGCGCTGAAGGCCAAGGCCGCGGTGGCGCCGACGGAACCGGCCGCCGCGCCCGTGCCGAAGGCTGCCGTGAAGGCGGCGCCAGCGGCAAAAACAGCGAAAGCGCCGAAAGCAGGGACGAAGACCGCCAAGGCAGCGGAGGAAACCGCGAAGCCCAAGGCCGCGAAAGCGAAAGCGCCGGCCGCCGCGAAGGAAAAGGAAGCCGCCAAAGCAGCCCCGAAAAAAGCCGTGACGAAGGCGGCGGTGACGAAGGAAGGCAAGGAAGCCGCGCCGGCGAAGGCCGAGAAGGCACCGGCCAAAGCCAAGCCGGCCACCCGCGCGGCCGCACCGAAGGCCGCCAAGGCCGCCAAGCCGGAACGCGCCGTCGCGGCACCGAAGGCGGGCAAGGAACGCCTGGTGCGCGACAGCTTCACGATGCCGGAGGCGGAATACGCGGTGCTGGGCCAGGTCAAGAAGGCCTGCCTGAAGGCCGGTTTCGAAATCCGCAAGAGCGAACTGCTGCGCATCGGCGTCGCGCTGATCAGCCAGATCGACATGGCCACGCTGCAAAGCGTGCTGGCGTCGCTGCCGCAGCTGAAGACGGGCCGCCCGAAGAAGGACTGACGGCGGGGTTGATGTCACCGAGCCGACATCGGGTTGTCATCGGCGTGAAGTAAAGGATCGTTACGCTAGGCTTCGTCTTAACTCGGGAGACGAAGCATGCAAATGACTACCGCCCTGGTGATCGCGGCACCGGCCGCGCGGGCCGCCGCAGCGCCCCGCCTGGTGCTTGGCATGGCGAGCACGCCGCAGGATGTGCGCGCCGTGCAGCGCCTGCGCTACCGGCTGTTCGTCGAGGACCTGGGCCTGTCGGCGCTGATGCGCGCCGATGGCCTGGACAGCGACGAATTCGACGAGCACTGCGATCACCTGATCGTGCGCGACGCCGACACGCTCGAAGTCGTGGGCACCTACCGCCTGCTGAGCCCCACCGGCGCGCGCCGCATCGGCCGCGTGTATGCGGAGGGCGAGTTCGACATGAGCCGCCTGAACGGCCTGCGCGGCCGCATGGTCGAAGCGGGCCGCGCCTGCATCCATCCGGACTACCGCGGCGGCAGCGTACTGATGCTGCTGTGGGCCGGCCTGGTCGACTATGTGCGGCGGCAGCACTGCGATTATTTTGCCGGCTGCGCCAGCATCGGCCTGGCCGACGGCGGCCACAACGCCGTCGCCGTCTACGACAAGCTGCGCGCCACCCACCTGGCGCCAGCCGAATTCCGCGTCACGCCGCATCTGCCGTTCCCGTACCAGAAACTCACACCGGCGCTGGTGCCGCAAATACCGCCGCTGCTGAAAGGCTATCTGCGCTCGGGCGCCTGGATCTGCGGCGACCCGGCCTGGGACCCCGACTTCGACAGCGCCGACCTGTTCGTGCTGCTGCCGCTGGCGAACCTGGATGCCCGCTATGCGCGGCATTATGGCGTGGGGGCGATGCCGATTGCCGCTTGAGCCTGCGGATGGCAGGCCAATGCTGGCTGGCGGCCTGCTGCCAGCCAGCGGCAAGCCGACGTCGCCGGCTGTAGAGTCGCTGGGGACTGGCTCCTCTCGGGCCGAAGGGCCCGTGAGGTGCCTGTCCCCGACGTTGTCCTTTGTCCGCACTTCGTCAGCGGTCGGGCAAGGCCGCGTACTTTGGGCGCTTCACGTCGGGGACAGGCACCACAGAACGGTGCCAGTCCCCGGGTACGCCAACGCCGCCGACCGGAGCGCTGCCAGCCGCTGAACACTAGCCCGGATCCTTTGCGCCACCCAACCCCGTATCGGCATGGTGCCGCTTGTGCGGCGCATTGTGCGACAGCCGCAGCGCGAGGGTGCGCAGCAGCACGTAGAACAGCGGCGTCAGAAACAGCCCGAAGAACGTCACGCCCAGCATGCCGGCAAACACGGCGACGCCCATAGCATGGCGCATCTCCGCACCGGCGCCGCTGGAGAAGACCAGCGGCAGCACACCCATGATGAACGCGATGGACGTCATCAGGATCGGGCGCAGCCGCAGCCGGCACGCTTCCAGCGCGGCCTCCACGACGCTGCGGCCATGGTCCTCCAGCTCCCGTGCGAATTCCACGATCAGGATGGCGTTTTTCGAGGCCAGCCCCACCAGCACGAACAGCGCGATCTGCGTGAACACGTTGTTGTCGCCGCCCGTCACCTTGACGCCGATGAGGGCGCACAGGATCGACATCGGCACGATCAGGATCACGGCCAGCGGCAGCGTCCAGCTTTCGTACTGCGCCGCCAGCACGAGGAACACCAGCAGCACGCACAAGGGGAAGACGTACACCATCGTGTTCCCCGCCAGGATCTCCTGGTACGTCAGGTCGGTCCATTCGAACGTGATTCCCTTGGGCAGCGTCTGCTGCGCCAGCTGCGTCATCGCCACCTGCGCCTGGCCGGACGAGACGCCGGGCGCGCCGCCGCCGCTGATGTCCGCCGCCAGGTAGGCGTTGTAGCGGTTCACCATGTCCGGCCCGTACGTGTCCGAGATGCGCATCAGCGATGCCAGCGGAATCATCTCGCCCTTGTCGTTGCGTACCTTGAGTTGCGAGATCTGCTCGCGCTGCGAGCGGAACGCGGCGTCGGCCTGCACGACGACCTGGTAGGTGCGGCCGAACTGGTTGAAGTCGTTCACGTACAGCGATCCCAGGTTGATCTGCAACGTCTGGTATACCGTCTGCAGCGGCACGCCCAGCTGCTTGGCGCGGGTGCGGTCGATATCGGCAAACAGCTGCGGCACGTTGATCTGGTAGCTGGAGAAGACGCCCGCCAGCCGCGGCTCCTGCCACGCCTTCATCTGCAATGCCTGCGTGGCCTTGTACAACTCATCGTAGCCCAGGTTGCCGCGGTCCTCGATCATCATCTTGAAGCCGCCGATGGTACCCAGGCCGTTCACGGGCGGCGGCGGGAACACCATGATGAAGGCGTCCTGGATGGCGCCCAGCCGTTTGTTCACTTCCGCCGCGATGGCGCCGCCCGACAGGTCGCCTGATCGCCGCTCGTCGAACGGCTTCAGGCTGATGAAGACGATGCCCGCGTTCGGCGCATTGGTGAAACCGTTGATGGACAGGCCGGGAAACGCGATCGAGTCCATCACACCGGGCACACCCCTGGCGATATCGGACATGCGGCGCACGACGGCATCCGTGCGGTCCAGCGACGCGGCGTCCGGCAGCTGCGCGAAGCCGACAAGGTACTGCTTGTCCTGCCCCGGCACGAAGCCGGCGGGAACGGCGCGGAACACGAAGATGGCGGCCACCGTCAGCACGAGATAGACGCCAATGCCGACGCTTTTCCTCACCATCACCCGCTGCACGCCGCTGCCGTACGCGTGCGAGGCGCGCCCGAAGAAGCGGTTGAACCAGCGGAAGAACGGGCCGAACACCTTGTCCATGCCGCGCGTCAGGGCGTCCTTCGGCGCGTCGTGGCTGCGCAGCAGGGCCGCCGCCAGCGCGGGCGCCAGCGTCAGCGAGCACAGGGCGGAGATGACGGTGGAGATGGCGATCGTCAGCGCGAACTGGCGGTAGAACTGGCCCGTCAGGCCCGACACGAAGGCGATCGGCACGAACACGGCGCACAGCACCAGCGCGATGGCGATGATGGGCCCGGACACTTCCTTCATCGCCTGGATCGTCGCATCGTGCGGCGACAGGCCGGAAGCGATATTGCGCTCGACGTTCTCGACGACGACGATGGCGTCGTCGACAACGATACCGATGGCCAGCACGAGGCCGAACAGCGACAGCGTGTTGATCGAGAAGCCGAACCCCAGCATGACGGCAAACGTGCCGATGATGGATACGGGCACGGCCAGCAGCGGAATGATCGACGCGCGCCACGTCTGCAGGAACACGATGACGACGACGACGACCAGCGCCACCGCTTCGAGCAGCGTATGGATGACGGCGCGAATCGACTCGCGCACGAACTGCGTGGGGTCGTAGACGATGGAGTACGTCACGTCCTCGGGGAAATCCTTCGACAGCCGCGCCAGCGTGGCGCGCACGTCGGTGGAGAGCTGCAGCGCGTTGGCGCCCGGTGCCTCGAAGATGCCGATGGCGGCCGCCGACTTGTTGTTCAGCAGCGAGCGCAGCGCGTACGAGTTCGAGCCCAGCTCCACCCGCGCCACGTCGCGCAGCAGTGTCACGGCGCCGTCCGGATTGGTGCGAACGATGACGCCACCGAAGTCGTCCACCGTCTTCAGCCGGCCGGTGGTATTCAACGTCAGCTGGAACTCGGCGCCCTTGGTCGGCGAGCCGCCGACCACGCCGGCGGCCACCTGCACGTTCTGCTCGCGGATCGCGTCGACGACGTCGCTGGCCGTCATCGAGCGCGCCGCCAGCTTCTGCGGGTCGATCCAGACGCGCATGGCGTAGTCGCCGGCGCCGAACAGGATCACTTCGCCCATGCCGGGAATGCGCGACAGTTGATCCTTCACGTTCAGCACCGCGTAGTTGCGCAGGTAGACGTCGTCGTAACGGCCCTTCGGCGACGACAGGTGGGCCACCATCGTCAGGTTGGGCGAGCTCTTTGCCGTGGTCACGCCGATCTGGCGCACTTCCTCGGGCAGCCGGGGCAGGGCGCGCTGCACGCGGTTCTGCACCTGCGTTTCCGCCTGCTCGGCGCTGGTGCCGATCTTGAACGTCACCGTCAGCGCCAGCGCGCCGTCCGAAGTCGCTTTCGAGTCCATGTACAGCATGTTCTCGACGCCGTTGATCTGCTCTTCCAGCGGCGCGGCGACCGTCTCGGCGATGACTTTCGGGTTGGCGCCGGGGTACTGCGCGCGCACGACGACCGACGGCGGCACCACTTCCGGGTATTCCGAAACGGGCAGCCGGTAGATGGCGATCAGCCCGGCCACAAAAATCATGATCGACAGCACCGCCGCGAAGATCGGCTTGTCGACAAAGAAGCGGGGGAAGTTCATGCCGCGCTCCCGTCAGCCATGCTGCGCCGGCGCGGCCTTGGCCGCATCCGGATCGGCATCCATCGCCACCACGGACGGCGCCAGCGGCGCACCGGGGCGCACCCGCTGCAGGCCGCTGACGACGATCTTCTCGCCCGGCTTCAGGCCGGAACGCACGACGCGCAGGCCATCCACCGCCGGGCCGAGAGCGACGGGGCGGTACTCGGCCTTGTTATCGCGACCCAGCACGAAGACGAACTTGCGGTCCTGGTCCGTGCCGACGGCGCGGTCGTGGATCAGCAGCGTGGGCACGGCCGTCTGCTTCGCACCGCCGCTGGCCAGCTGGACGCGCGCGAACAGGCCGGGCACCAGCATGGCGTCGCGGTTCGCGAGGATGGCGCGCATGCGCACGCTGCCCGTGGCCGGGTCGAGCCGGTTGTCGACGAATTCCAGCTTGCCCTCGTGCGGGAAGCCTTCCTCGTTGGCCAGGCCGATGCGTACCGCGACGTCCTTGCCCTCATGCTTCTGCTGGCGCACGCGCAGGTAGCTGTCCTCGTCGCCGTCGAAGCTGGCGTAGATGCGGTCCGTGGAAACGACGGACGTCAGCACGGCATTGCCGTCCACCAGGTTGCCCAGCGTGATCTCGGCCTTGCTGACGCGGCCGTCGATGGGCGCCGTGATGTTCGTGTAGTTGACGTTCAGCCGGGCCGCTTCGACGGTGGCGCGGGTGGCGCGGGCCGCGGCGTCGAGATCCTTCACGGCGGACGAGCGCTCGTCGAACTCGCGGCGGGCGATGGCGCGGTCGGCCAGCAGCCGCTCGGCGCGCTCCAGCTCCACCTTGGCCAGCGCGGCGCGGGCGCTGGCGGAATTGGCGTCCGCTTCCGCCTTGGCCAGCTCCGCTTGGTAGGGGCGCGGGTCGATGGTAAACAGCGGCTGGCCTTTTTTCACCAGGCTGCCCGGTGTGAAGTGCACGGCCGTGATGTAGCCGGACACGCGGGGCCGGATCTCGACCCGTTCGATTGCTTCCAGGCGGCCGGAGAATTCCTGGGTTTCGACGATGTCGCGCTGGACCACGACGGCGGCCGAGACGGGCGCGGCCGCCGGCGCCTGCGCCCCTTCCTTGCTGGCGGCCTTGTCGCAACCGGACAATAGGAGGCCGAGCGGCATGCTCAGCAGGACAGACAGGAATACCGCCGGCCGGCGGTACGGCAGCTTGGTCATGATTTCCCCTGTTGCAACGGCGGGCGCACAGGCGCCAGTGTGGCTCAGTGTAAGCAAGCAGGTGGATGCGGGCCTCTCCCAATAGGTGGAGGCGGCGGGACCAGTCCCACTGATCGGCTGCCGCCGTGCGAGCCAGTCGCCGACGTTTTGTCTATCCAAGGCACCGACGGCGAAAGGTTGGCGACGCGGCAGTTCGCAAGCCAGCGTTCGCCGGAAGCAGCACGTCGGGGACAGGCACCGTTCGCAGGCTCGGAGAGCCTGAGAACGGAGCCAGTCCCCGGTACGCCAAGGCTGCCGGCTGGAGAGCCGCCGGGCCGTCGCACGCCAAGGCGGCCGGCTGGAGCGCCGCCGGGCCGTCGCACGCCGACGTCGCCGGCTGGAGAGCAGCTGGGGACTGGCTCCGCTCGGACCGGAGGTCCGCGCGGTGCCTGTCCCCGACGTTTACCCGAACAGTCGCGACGCACGCATCAGGAAAGCATCAAGGCAGAGATCAAACAGGCAGGGAAGAACAGGCAGGGAAGAACAGAAAGGGAACAGCAGAAGGTGGAACAGGCGCCAGGCTGCGATGCCGGCGCCGGGCATTGCACCTTGATCAGTGCACGGACGCAGTCGACAGTTCTTTCAGTTCGCGGATGCTCATGTCCGATTTCTCGTGCATGCGCAGCAGGATCGTTGCCCCGACCGCCAGCTTGCGGTGGCGGATCTTGCTGATGATCGGCGGCTGGACTTCCAGCACCCGGCACAGCTCCGCGTCGTTTTTAAGATTCATCCGCTCGATCAGCGTATCCAACAGTTTGTTGGGCACAAAGCTCGACGGCTCCATTGCTCGGGCACGATTCATCGCCTCGATTAATTCCAGCTTTTTTTGCCTCACGCTCATTTGCTCCTCCCTGATATGAAAAACGCGTGTTACCGGAAGAACCCTGAAACCGTTTCCATATTGCCGTCGAGCGGCGTGGTGGCGCCATATTCAAAGCCGGCGCTGGCTGCGATTTCAAGGCTCCCTCTCAGGCGCCCCCTGGCCGTTGTAATTGGATGTTATTAATAACCAGGCAAGTTCGTTAAATCATACTACGGCTGAAAAAAAACGCGCGCGATACTGGCGAAAATAACGCGTCCTATTGACGGAAGCGCTTGACGCTGTCGGTTTCCTGTAATCCGGCACGTGTAAGGATGAGCGTACGGTCCGCCATCGCGGCGGCAGCCTGGGAATGGGTCACCATAATGGTGCAGGCACCGCTGGCACGAATTTCCGTGCGTAATAACTGTAACACTGCCGCGGCCGTTTCGGGGTCGAGATTTCCCGTCGGTTCATCCGCCAGGACCAGGGCAGGGCGGTGCACCAGTGCGCGGGCAATCGCCACGCGTTGCATTTCTCCACCAGAGAGCTGGTGGGGATAATCGTGGTCGCGCCCTTTTAACCCGACCGCGGCCAGCATCATTGCGGCACGGTCCTGCGGCATGCCGTTCAACAGTAGCGGCAACGCAACGTTCTGCAGCAGGGTCAGGTGCGGCAGCACGTGGAAGGCCTGAAAGATAAAGCCCATCCGTTCGCGCCGCAGCCTCGTCGCGGCATCGTCGTCCAGCGCGGCCATGGCGATGCCGTCCACCAGGATCGGCGCCTCGGCGGCCGGGTCGGGATGGTCCAGGCCGGCGATCAGGTTCAGCAACGTGGATTTGCCGACACCGGAATCGCCCATGATCGCCACGAATTCGCCGGCGCGGAAGGTGTACGACAGTTCGCTCAGCACGGGGTGGCCGCTGGCGTAGGATTTACTGAGACGGCGCAATTCGAGCATGGAGTCCTTCGATCAACGGGTAAGCAGCCGGCGCAGCCCGAAGCTGGCGGCATCGACCAGCGCGACCAGCAGCAGCATCGCCAGGATGACGGTGGCCGCCTTCGGCATCTGGAACAGCGACAGGTGGAACTTGAGCATCTGTCCCAGCCCGCCGGCGCCGACGACGCCCAGCACGGCCGCCGCGCGGATATTGTTCTCCCAGCGGTACAGCGAGTACGACAGCATCTGCGGCAACGTCTGCGGCAGGGTCGCATAGAAGAACGCGGCCAGCGGCGCGACGCCGTTGGTGCGCAGGCTGTGTTCCGGCAGGGTCGGGGCGTTTTCCAGCGCGTCGGCAAACAGCCGGCCCAGCACACCGGCCGTGTGCGCGGCCAGCGCCAGGGTGCCGGGGAAGGGGCCCAGGCCGGCCGCGATCAGCAGCACGGAAGCCCATACCAGCTCGGGGATCGAGCGCAGCACGTTGAGCAGCGCACGCACGGCGGCCCGCGGCAGGCGGCCGAAGCGTCCTGCGGCGGGGATGGCCAGCACAAGGCCTGCCACGACCGCCAGCAAGGTGCCGAGCGCGGACATCGACAGCGTCTCGGCCGTGGCCAGCGCCGTCTTGACGAGGAAGCCGCTGGCCAGTTCGGGCGGCGCGAAGCCGGCCAGGAATTCGCGCACACTGGTGGCGGCATCTAAAGTAAACAGCGCGGCCAGGTGCAGCGGCAGGCTGGCGAAACTGGCGACGACGAGGATCAGCAGCGCCAGCGCGAACAGGGGGCCGGACCAGCTGCGCCGTGGTGGCGCGGGCATGGTCATCCCAGCCTCCGGCGCAGCTGTTTCGACACGACGTCCGCGCCTGCCACCAGCAGAACGAAGACCAGCAGCATCGAGGCCACCTCGCCGCCGGCCAGCATCTTCATCGATTCGTCCATGCGCTGACCGAGGCCGCCGGCGCCGACAAAGCCCATCACGACGGAACCGCGAATGGCGCATTCCCAGCGGTAGACGGTGTACGACACCAGTTCCGACGCCGATTCGGGCAGCGCCCCGTACAGCAATGCGGCAAGCCGCGAACTGCCGTTCACCAGCAGCGTGTCGCTGGCATGCCGTTCCGACGACTCCAGGATCTCGGCATAGACCTTGCCCAGCATGCCGGCATACGTCAGCGCGATGGCCAGCACGCCGGCCGTCGGCCCGAGGCCGATGACTCGCACGAACAGCAGCGCCCACACCAGTTCGGGCACGCTGCGCAGCAGCACCAGCAGCCAGCGCACCAGCTGGCGCACGCCGGCGCGCAGGGGCGTCATGCGGCGCGTGCCCAGCCGCGAAATCGACAGCCGTTCCGTGATGATCAATGTGGCGGGAATGGCGCCCAGCAGCGCCAGGGTGAGGCCGGCGGTGGCGATGGCAACCGTCTGCCACGTTTCGCGCAGCAGCATCGCCAGGAATTCGGCGTCGTGCGCGGGCGGCACGAACGCGGCCAGGAATTTTCCCGTGGCGGCGAGGCTCTCGCCATCGAGCAGCAGGGAAGGTTTGAACTCGCTGAAAACCGCCATCGGCCACAGGACAACGAGAGCGAGAAGCGTCAGCGTCACCCGGCCGCGCCAGGCGGGGTCGGGATGACGGTCGGCATACGGGACGGCGGGAACGCTTTGCATTACAGGCAGCCACCCACGGCAAGCGGCGTGGCCAGGTCGTGTTCGGGGGGCGTATTGGCGGGCGGCTTCTCGTTCAGATACAGCTCGTCGATCATCGCCTGCGTGACCTGTTCGCGCGGCAGGTCGAATGCCACCTTGCCGTCCTTGAGCGCGACGATGCGGGGGAAATGCGCCAGCGCCAGCTCCACCTGGTGCAGGCTGCAGACCAGCGCCGCGTTGCGCGCCGCCGCTTCCTGCTGCAGTGTCGTCAATGTCAGTTGCGACAGCGCCGGGTCGAGGGCGGACAGCGGCTCGTCCACCAGCAATGCCTGCGCATTCGACAGCAGCAGGCGCGCCAGGCCGCAGCGCTGCCGTTCGCCGCCGGACAGGCGGTCCACGCGCGCATACAGCTTCTCACCCAGGTTGAAGCGGGCCAGCGCGCGGTAGGCCGCCTCCGGTTCGCGCGGTTTCACCAGCGAGACCAGTGCCTGCCACAGGTTCATGTGCGGCAGCCGGGCCGCCAGCACGGCCGTGACGACGCGCTGGCGTGGCGGCAGCGGCGGCGTCTGCGGCGCCAGGAACAGGCGCGCGCGCAGGCGGTGGCGCTCGCCCTCGGCCAGCCCCCACGGATCCATGCCGAACGCTGCGAACGTGCCCCCGTCGGGCCGGTGCGCGCAGGCCAGCGTGGCCAGCAAGGTGGTCTTGCCCGCACCGGACGGGCCGATCAGGGCCAGCTGCTCGCCGGCCCGGATGTCCAGTGTGATGTCGTGCAGCGCCAGCGCGCGGGTGCCGCCGGCGTGGCGCGCCCGCAGGCGCTCCAGCCGATACACCGCTGCCTCCGCGTTGGTACGATCAGGCGTCATTACTTCTTCAGCAGGCCCGCGTTTTTCGCCGCGGCTTCGATGGCCGTGTAGTTCTCGGCTTTGGTCGGAATGAACTTGCTGGCGCGCTGCAGGTCGAGGATCGCCTTGCCTTCAGGCGTGGAGGCATCGAGTGCCAGGAACGCGTCCGTGATCTTCTTCTTCAGCGGCGCCGGCATGTCGGCGCGCACGGTCCAGTTGTAGTCGTAGTAGGGCGGCGTCGTGTAGAACACGCGTACCTTGGCAGGGTCGACCTTCTTCTCGCCGACGAGCTTTTCCCAGACGGAGATGTTGAGCGCGCACGCATCGACCTTGCCGCCGGAGACCGCGGCCACGGTGGCGTCATGTGCGCCGGAGAAGGCGATGCGTTTCAGGTCGCTGTCCGGATCGATCTGTGCGGCCAGCAGGAACGAGCGCGGCATCAGGTGGCCCGACGTCGACGATTCGGACCCGAACGACAGCGTCTTGCCCTTCAGGTCCGCCAGCTTCGTGATGGCGGGCGACGTGGTGATGAATACCGAGCGGAACTTCTCGTCTTCCACGCGCTGCACCAGTGGTACGACCTGGCCTTTGCTGCGGTCTTTCGCCTGGACGAACGTGAAGCCGCCGAACCAGACCATGTCCAGCTTGTGATTGATCAGGCCTTCGACGGACGCGGCGTAGTCGGTGACGGGCGTGAACTCGACCTTCATGCCCGTCTTCTTCTCCAGGTATTCGCCCAGCGGCTTGAACTTGCGCTGCAGTTCGGTGGGCGATTCGTCCGGGATGGCCGAGACGCGCAGCACCTGTTGGGCGAAGGAGGAGCTGGAGACCAGCAGGATGCCGGCGGCAAGCAAGGAGGTGAGTTTCATGGAGAGTCCGATGATGATGATGGAAGAGTGAATGACCCGCGGTACTGCCTGAGCACTGCGCCGCCATTCCGGGATTCGGCTATGATAACAAAAATGTCCACTGGCAGATTGCCAGTCGGTATCGCGCCGTGCTGCGGCCGGTGTTGCGCTGAGTAATCATAAGAAATTCCAGAACAACGAACGCCGAGAAAAAGACCATGTCGACGACCCGTACCGCCGCGCTGCGCGCGCTTCGCTTTCCCTCTTCCGTTCCCGCTGTCGCCCATGGCGACGCCGCCACAGTCGCCGAGATCGCGGCCGGCCTGCTGGCGCCCGACGCGGCCACGTCGCCCAAATACCTGTACGACAGCCTCGGTTCGCGGCTGTTCGAGGCCATCTGCGAACTGCCCGAGTATTACCCGACCCGCACGGAAGCGGCCATTTTCGCGCAGCACGGCGCGGAGATCGCCCGCCGCGTGGGCACGGGCAGCACCCTGATCGACCTGGGCGCCGGCAACTGCGCCAAGGCGGCCAGCCTGTTCCCGCTGCTGGCGCCGAAGCAGTACGTGCCGATCGATATCTCGCGCGAGTTCCTGGGTGAAGCCGTCAGCCGCCTGCAGCAGCGTTTTCCGCAGATCGACATGACGGCGCTGGCGCTGGACCTGTCCGGGCCCTTCGTGCTGCCCGATACCGTCGCGCCGCGGCGTCGCGTGTTCTTCTACCCCGGTTCGTCGATCGGCAACTTCGCGCCGCACGAGGCCATCGCGTTCCTGCGCCGCGTGCGCGACAACGCGTCCGCCGATGGCGGCCTGCTGATCGGGGTGGACCTGATCAAGGATGCGGCCGTGCTGGACGCGGCTTACGACGACGCCATCGGCGTTACCGCCGCGTTCAACCTGAACATGCTGCGCCACCTGAACCACCTGATCGGCGCCGATTTCGACGTGCGCCAGTGGCAGCACGTGGCCTTCTTCAACGAGGGCGAGAGCCGTGTCGAGATGCACCTGGAGGCGCGCACGGCGCTGACGGTGCGCTGGGCCGGCGGCGAGCGCCACTTCGCCCGCGGCGAACGTATCCACACGGAAGACAGTTATAAATATACGCGCGAAGGCTTTGCGGATCTGCTGGCGCAGGCCGGCTTCGAGGCAGATGACGCCTGGGTGGACGGAGCGGGCTGGTTCGCCGTGATGCACGCCCGCGCCGCTGTCGGCTGAGGAGGCACCATGCTGATGAACGATCCGGCCCTGTGGGTAGCCCGCTTCGACGCCGTGCGCGGTCACACGCTGGCGCTGGCCGCGCCGTTATCAAGCGAGGACTGCGGCGCGCAGTCGATGCCGGACGCCAGTCCCGTCAAATGGCACCTGGCCCACACGACGTGGTTCTTCGAGACGTTCATCCTGGAAGCCATGGAGCCGGGCTTCGTGCCGTTTCATTCCGCGTTCCGCGTGCTGTTTAATTCCTACTACAACGGCGTCGGCGACAAGCATCCGCGCCCGCAGCGCGGCCTGCTGACCCGCCCGTCGCTGGACGAGGTGCGGGCCTATCGCGCCAACGTCGATGCCCGCATCGCCGCGCTGATCGGTAGCGTGCGCGAAAACGCCACTCGCGAGCGGCTGGCGGCTCTGCTCACGCTGGGCTTGCAACACGAGCAGCAACACCAGGAACTGATCCTCACCGACGTGAAGCACCTGCTGGCGCAAAGCGCGCTGTGGCCGGCCTATCTGGCGCAGCCGCTGCCTGCGGCCGTGCCGGCACCGGCGCTGGGATGGATCCCCGTCGATGGCGGCGTCGTCACGATCGGCCACGAAGGCGACGGCTTCTGCTTCGACAACGAGCTGCCGCGGCACCGCCAGTTCGTCGAACCGTTCGCGCTGGCGTCGCGGCTCGTCACGAACGGCGAATACCTGGCGTTCATCGAGGCGGGTGGCTATCAGACCCCGGCGCTGTGGCTGGCGGAAGGGTGGGACTGGGTGTGTGCGCAGTCGCTGCGCCAGCCCATCTACTGGCAGAATGACGACGACGGCAACTGGTTCGAATTTACTCTGGGGGGCTTGCAGCCACTGGATTTGCAGCGGCCCGTAACGCACGTCTCGCTGTTCGAGGCGGACGCGTATGCGCACTGGGCGGGCGCGCGCTTGCCGACGGAAGCGGAGTGGGAGCATGCGGCGCGCCTGCACGCCGCGGCGCCGGGAATGCCGCCGCTGCTGCCGCATCCCGGCGAGGCCTCAGGCGAGGTCTCGGGCGAAGTGGGCGAAGAGGGCGCGCTGCGCCAACTGTTCGGCCACTGCTGGCAGTGGACCAGCAGCAGCTACGCGCCGTATCCCGGCTACCGCACGGCGCCTGGCGCCATCGGCGAATACAACGGCAAGTTCATGGTCAACCAGTACGTGCTGCGCGGCTCGTCGTGCGCGACGCCGGGCGGGCATGCGCGGGCCAGTTACCGGAACTTCTTCCCGGCCGGCGCGCGCTGGCAGTTTACGGGCATTCGGCTCGCACGCTGACGACGGCGGAGACGCTACGTCGGGGACAGGCACCTTTCTTCGGGTCGGAGACCCGAAGAAAGGTGCCTGTCCCCAAAACATCATGCCGTGGCGGTTGCCGCTTCGCGTGCGATCAGCTGGCGGTTCACGGCCGACAGCACGGCCTTGAACGACGCGGTGACGATATTGCTGTCGATGCCGGCGCCGAACAGCGTGGCGCCGTTATCCAGGCGCAGTTCGACGTAGCACGCGGCACGGGCGTTGGCGCCGTGGCCGATCGCGTGTTCGTGGTAGTCCATCAGCTTCACGTCCAGGCCCAGCGCGTCGACAAACGCGTCGATCGGGCCGTTGCCGCCGCCCTGCAGCGCGAGCGGCGCCTGGCGGTGCATCAGGGCGATGTCGATCTGCACGGATTCGTCGGCGCTGCTGTCCTCGACCATCTTGTGCGACACGTAGGCATATGGCGACGTCTGCGCCAGGTACTCGCGCTCGAAGATCGAATAGATGCCGTCGGCGGTGATCTCCAGGCCCGTCTCGTCGGCGACGGCCTGCACAGCGCGCGAGAACTCGATCTGCAGGCGGCGCGGCAGCACCAGGCCGTAGTCCTGCTCCAGCAGGTAGGACATGCCGCCCTTGCCGGACTGGCTGTTGACGCGGATGACGGCGTCATAGCTGCGGCCCAGGTCCTGCGGGTCGATCGGCAGGTAAGGGATCTCCCACAGCGCGTTCGGCTGCTGCTTTGCGAAGCCCTTCTTGATCGCGTCCTGGTGCGAGCCGGAGAACGCCGTGAACACCAGGTCGCCCACGTACGGATGGCGCGGGTGCACGGGCAACTGGTTGCAGTCCTCGACTATCTTGCGCACCGCATCGATGTCGGAGAAGTCCAGGCCGGGATGCACGCCCTGCGTGTACAGGTTCAGCGCCAGCGTGACGAGATCGACGTTGCCGGTGCGTTCGCCGTTACCGAACAGGCAGCCCTCGACACGGTCGGCGCCCGCCATCACGGCCAGTTCCGCCGATGCGACTGCGGTGCCGCGGTCGTTGTGCGGATGGACGCTGATGATCAGCGAGTCGCGGCGCTCCAGCTTGCGTGACATCCATTCGATCTGGTCGGCATACACGTTCGGCGTGCTGCATTCCACCGTGGAGGGCAGGTTGATGATCATCTTCTTCTGTGGCGTCGGCTGCCAGATGGCGGTGACGGCGTCGCAGATATGCTTCGAGAAATCCAGCTCCGTCGTCGAGAACGACTCGGGCGTGTATTCGAAGCCCCAGTGGGTCTCGGGATGTTCGGCGATCAGTTCCTTGACGAGTTTCGTGCCCGTCGTGGCGATGTTGACGATCTCTTCGCGCGACATGCCGAAGACGACCTTGCGGAACACGGGCGCCACGGAGTTGTACAGGTGGACGATGGCGTTCTTCGCGCCGGCCGCCGCCTGCACGGTGCGGCGGATCAGCTCTTCGCGCGACTGCGTCAGCACGATGATGGTGACGTCGTCGGGAATACGGTTTTCCTCGATCAGCTTGCGCACGAAGTCGAAGTCTGTCTGCGACGCCGAAGGGAAGCCCACTTCGATTTCCTTCAGGCCCGTCTTGATCAGGAGGTCGAAGAAGCGCAGCTTCTTCTCGATGCTCATCGGCTCGATCAACGCCTGGTTACCGTCGCGCAGGTCGGTGCTCATCCAGATGGGCGGCCTGGTGATCGTGTTGTTCGGCCACGTGCGGTCGGACAGCTGGACGGGCGGAAAGGCGCGGTATTTCGTCGACGGGTTCTGCAACATCATGGTGTACTCCTGGGTTCTCGAATTTTGGAAAGCGCGGGCCTGGCCCGCCGGTTTGCGGTGGCGCGAGGCTGCCTGATGGCCACGGGACGCTAGACCAGGCAGCCGGTCGGTAGCGATAGGGCGGCAGCAGGCCGGGCAAATGCGGCAGGGGCGACGGACGGATGATGGATGGCCGTGATGAACATCGGTGCAAACTTTCCTGGTTTGAGGCGGTGCGGCTTGTGGCCGGCTTGGAGTACAACGTAAGTACTGCGTGCGACGCGCGCAGGGGATAAACAATCAGGCGCGTGCGGTTAGGCGCGTTGCCAGCGGTAGGCTGGCAAGCGATAGCAGGAAAGCTGGTAGTTGCGGATGCGTGAACATGCATCCAATGTAAGAGAGACCGTTGAAACTTGTCAAGAAAAATATTGGCGGGGGACAGGCACCGAGATGCAATGGGGACTGGCTCCTCTTCGGGCGAAGGCCCGACGAGGTGCCTGTCCCAAACGGGCATGTCCCCGACGTTTACCAAGCGACAACCACCCTTAAGCGACAACCACCCGAGCCTCGCCAGCCACCATCTCGCCAACGACAGCCGCAGCCTCGAACCCACCCTGCGCAAACAGGGCCAGCACGTCATCCACGGCCGAAGGATCGCACGACACCAGCAAGCCGCCGGAAGTCTGCGGGTCCGTCAGCAACGTATGCTGCGCGGGCGTCACGCCGGCGCCCAGCGTCACGTCCTTGCCGTACGCATCCCAGTTACGCCCGGAAGCGCCAGTGAAATAGCCAT
>Ga0265797_10000593_pt1 | contig 65805 bp, 69 predicted proteins | sample P2T30metagenome_FD_192433 | JGI IMG/M metagenome (GOLD analysis project Ga0265797, IMG submission 192433) | Plant litter microbial communities from East Loma Ridge, Irvine, California - P2 T30 | ecosystem: Environmental > Terrestrial > Plant litter > Unclassified | place: USA: California... | reverse complement strand
CGCTCGCTCTCTCTCGCTCTCTCTCGCTGAACAGGTATCTGGGTCATCGCATGTTCTCGTGGTAAACTGGGTCGTTCTTTTGGTCTGGTCTCGTACTTCATCATCATCGTCATCATCATCGGATTCGGGTCGTCGATCGAGTGTTCTTCGTTTCTTCGTTTCTCTCGCCGTTGGCGCATCGCTCGTAGATAAATCAATAAATCAAAAGATTCAGAGAATCAAAAAATCAAGTCCGGAAATGGTCCGGAAATGGAAACAGGCAGGAGAAGAAAAATGTGATCCTTTAAAACTCGATTCCAGCCAAGGGAAGAGAAAGGGAAACAAAACTGACAACAAGGCAAAGCCATGGCAGCTCCCCTCCGTTTCGACAAGTCGCATTCTCAAGTGATGAGAGTGTTCTCTGGTTTTCAAAGTACAGCCGGAGAAAGAATGGGAAGAAAAAAGTAGATATGAAGAGGAAGCAAAACCGAGAGAAAAGTATGACACGATCATGAAAGAATTGTGGATAGGTTCAAGAGAAGTTGCTGCGCCGTCGGGTCATCTCTCGTGCTCGCCATTGCATCGGGATGCTGTGGAGAGAGACGCGGGTGATCTGGCCTTTGGCGCAGTCGTCGTCAGAACTGGCGTCGGATCCTTTCGACGGTTATACAGAGAAGAAGCCTTCAAGAGTAGTTTAGAGTGTGGCTGGCATCGTCGATATGATCACCGATCGAATTTTGTGCCCGTCAAGTAGAGTAGAGAGTAATGCATATCGTCAGGTCGTGGGTTCCGTGGGTAAAATAAAAGATCTAGTTCGCAGTGTGCTGCGTGTCGCATTTCGCGTGTCGCGTGTCGCAGTTGTGCAAATTGACAGAAAAGGTCGAAAAAATATGTGTCAAGTGATTCGCTCCTCAAAATCATAGATGGAGTGAAATGGAAATCCGAAAGGTCGAAAAGATTGGCGGCTTGGATCCTGGAGGTTGAAGTGGTCGCCGATATCTCCACTCCAAAGGGATGACACATGTTACGCCACTAGTGGCCACATATGGAAGGTGGCTTAGCTCTCAGCTCGAGTGCCGTTGCTAAGCCTCGACCTTGTAGTAGGGTTGGTGTTGTAATTGTTGGTGATGCTGCTGCTGCTGCTGTTGATTCTGCTGGTTTTGCTGCTGCTGATCTCTCTGGTTGCGATCACGGACCATGTCCTTGAACTGCCTCACCACATCTGCAGGAATCTGTTCAAACAGCAGGCTTCGAGTGTAGACATCAGCTTTATTGCTCGGATCCACCGTCTGCGTGTTCGCCAATACTTCGGCAAGATTGCGGCGCGCTGGGTGGATTTGTCCGCCCATACGATCGGTATCTGCCGTGGGTCCAATATCCATGAGAGAGGCATATTGCGCCTGAGTCATCGCGAATGCTGCCTCATCCGACTGTTGTTTTGATGGAGAGACCATGTTGTGGTGGAGCTGATCGAGTTTGTTGACACCCCGATTGTTGATCTGAGGGACTTCAGAGGCGACAGGTTCTGGGAAAGACTGCATCGCAGCTCGGAGTTGTTGCTGGTGCGCGGAGGGATTCGTGTCCGCCAGTAGGTTGCTGAGTACCGTGGGTGCAGCGGCGCGTACATCTGGCGGCATCTTGGGAAGCTCTGATGTTGAAGAACTTGATGGCTTGGAGGCCACGAAGGCGCCACACAACAACAACATGAACAGCAGACTTGATGCAATGGGCTGTTCGTTTGGGTTTTCGTTGACTTTCTTGGCCGAACTTGGGACGATCGTCGCAGTGGAAGCCTTCTTTCCTAGCATCGACGGTTGCTTGGCAGGTCCCATCGACTGTTGACCGAATGCAAAGTCTTCTGGTACCATGTTGTTGGTGTCGGATGTGAAGAGGAGATTGTCCCAGTCGTGTGGTCCGATGTTGAGAGTGTCAAACTCTGCGTTGAATTCGCTGAAGCCAGAGCTACTCGGGTTAGCTGACATTGCAGGTGCTGGACTTGCATCCAGGCGATCCGTCATGACCTGTATCCGTTTTCGCAGACTTGAAGTCTCTTCCGTGTGCTTCATGAGCATGTCTCGCTTTTCCATATGGAGTGATTCGATAATGCGGTCGGCTTCTTGTGTTCGGTGGACAAGGATCTGTCTGTCGCGGGAGAGGTTGTCGCGTTCGATATTGAGTTCTGCCAGTTGTTGTTCCAACATCGTAACCTGATGAGCGTAGCCTTTCTCCTTGGTCTCGAGATCTTCAGTGTGCTTCTTTTTCCGTTGTCGAGATTGGAGTCTATCAAGAGATCGTCAGTGACATTACATCATGCAGCATCGACGAGGTGAAACATACGCAGCTTCCCTGTTGCGCAACAATCGCTTTTGCTGTTTCAACTCCTTGAGCATGTCTTCGTCCTTTGTAGTCTCAATCAGTTGGTCGATTGTGTGAATGTTGCGCTCCTGAGGAATGTCGATGCGGCCGTTCTTCTTTCGAATGCCGTCTCTCCGTTGAAGGTCCACCATCGTCCTCGGTGGAGAGTTAGGCCTCATCTGTCGAGGGCCGGGTCGTCCCTCCATTTCCTGCTGTGCCATTCCCATCCAGTCCTGGTGAGAGTGAGGTGACATCGGAGTCTGGACCTGCGGTGCGGCGATGAAACCCGCATCCGAAATGGGCGCATTAAATGGAGGAGGTGGCGGTGGATGGCTAAAGTTGGCGTGTGCACTGTCGGCCCTTTGATGCATGTAAGGTGCATGCTCGAATGTGGGAGGCTGTTGGACAGTTTCGATGCCTCCAGTAGGCGTGCAGTGGTCAGAGTCTTGAGCAAGAGACCACACACCGCCATGTGACTGATGTTGATGTGAGGGCGGATGCGAGATGCTGTGATGTCGGCCATAGCTGTTGGGATCGTTGTTGACGTTGTTGAAGTTGCCGGAGAAGCCATTCATCGAGGTATCGATTGGAAGGCCGTTGGGGTAGTGATGTTCCCAGTTCTGGCCATCAGTGGGCGACAATACGTCCGAGCTCTGGGCGAAGGAGTCCTTGCGAAAGGAAATGTCTTGGTGAGTAGGTGATTGCATGATGTCAGCATCGAGGATGTTGGCGTCCAGGATAGCTGCAGTGTCGTCGTCGTCGTGATATGCAGAGTGTTTCGCGTCGGACTGTTGCTGGCGATTTGGCTGCTGCTGATGATGATGGTGGTGCTGGAGATGGCTTTGGATGGGCGCGTCCGCCGGATGTGTTTGCTCGTACGCGAACCGGTTGCGTGCAGCAAGGGCCATGCCGGAGAGCAGAATAAGTGACAAACGTACAAGGATGCAAACGGGAAGAGTCCGGGCGGGCGATCGAGGGCCGCGACAAGGAGCGGTGTAAAAGTTGACTCGGCTTGCTCGGCTTGCTGCTGCCGGAGAAGCTACTACCAGCACCACGGAGCAACTTGTGTGCGGCGGGCAGAAAGGTAGTCAGGCAGGTAAGGCAGGGCAGAAATGGATAGAAAGGAGGTTTGCAGGCAGCAGGGCGCGCTCTGGTGAATGGGTTGGTGACGACGGGTCTGGATTGTGTTTGCTAGTGGCTTCTCGTGAAGACAGGCAGCCGACGGGTGGTGGAGCAGGCAGCGGAAGGTTTGTACAGGACTGTACAGGGCAAGATAGACAGGAGATAGACAGGACAGGACAGCGACAGGATGGCGACAGCGACAATCAATGCTGATTGAGGAGTCGAGTGGCAAACACAGACAGGGTCAGGCTGGCTTTCATACAAGCCGTCGGAGAGATGTCAGTCAGGTGCAAGGTACTTGGCTGGGGAGGAGAATGACGCCGGTTCGAGTACTAAGTTGAGAGCGCGTGTAGCAGGCTGCTGGTGGAGGAGGGCTGGCGTGGATGGAAGCTTGCAAGCCTGTAGGCCTAGCGGCAGTGTGAAAGCGGTATCTCAGCGGTATCAGCAGCAGCAGCGCACAGCACAGGCTGCACCGCACAGCACAGCTTCCCTTTCGTTCCTTGCCTTGCCTCACAAGGACAGAACAGAGCCCAAAAGGCTCGCAGGCTGAAGATGGGCTCGACGGGTAGTTTAGTTGGGTAGGGATGCAGGCGGAGCTATGGCGCCGACGCCTGGTTGGTCGATGGGGTCGCAACCTGCAGTGGTGCAGCGGCTAGAGCCAGTCCGCGTGGCTCGTCTGTGTCTGTGGCAGTGGACGGACTGTGAGGTGTGTACTGAGGTAGGGTAGAGAGCGATCGATGGGCCCGGCGAAATGCAGTGTGCAGAACGAGTTGCTGTACCTTGCGCCTTGGCTCACCTGCTGAGGTAGGTCCGTATAGGACAGTCCGGTATACAGGCGCGAGAAGTATATTTGGACGAGCCGAGGCGACGGCGGCGGCGGCGGCAAGGTCAGGGTCAGGCGGGCCTCACATGGGCGGGGCGGGTACATACAGTCGTGTTGAGTGGGTGTGTGGAATAACGTGTGGATGGTTGTGAGGCGAGACGAGGCTACACCCAGATGGGAGAGGATATCTTCCAGTTCATGCAGGCGGACAGCCGCCGGCGCATGTGGTGGTCACGAGCGCGTGTGTGTCTTTTTTGCCCACGCGCAGCTTGTTGCACGCCCGACCATCGCGTGCCACCAGGTTGACTTTCAAACTCGCCGTTCGAGACCACACGATCACTAGACACCACCGCATCCTGTGTCCTTCCAACACATGCCTCTGTCCTCACCCAAAACAACATGTGAAGTCGAATTATTGCTTTACCCAAAGGCTGGTACGCGATGGGATGGGAGCGGGGATCGGCCCTCGCAACCTCTAACGAACGCCACGTGCCAATTGGACCGGGATGGCCTGCGTAATTCCTCTCTTCGCGAGACACCACCGCTGAGGCATTCCGGACCATCATGTCGCCTATTCAACACTATCGCAACTCAAGGATCATGGCCCAAAGCCTAAACCTGACGGCATCAGATATATCATGTATCTCTGGCCCGCCGGCTTCCTACTGCCGCTCTCCCACTACTCGCAACCATCGTCTCGTGTTTCGTAACCGCCTAGTCTAAGCTTCGCTATAGTCGGGCACTGTGCTGACATGCAGCTTCCGGCTGGGACTGGGTAAGTAAGGTACCAACATCACCGCCCGATCTCAGCAGCGGCTTCGCTTCCGGCTGGTCTGTCGCAGACTCGCAGTGTAAGAGAATCAGACAGATGGAACGCACTAACCACTACTGCCATCTCTTCACAGACCTCATTCTCGTCTTGCCATTCACGGCGTCAAGGGAGGGACACGATGACATGGCATGAACAAGGGCAGTCTTGCAGTGCGACTTTCACCGCTTGATCCGTCAGCATCCGCCAGAAATCTAGAGCCTGCAAGCCACGGCTTTCACGTTTGCATGCCTGTTTTCTTCTTCCTTCCGTCGACTGTCGAGTCATTACACCGTCTGCGACCGTCTGTATTTTCCTATACATCCGTGACTGCTATAGCGGTCAGCCACCGCCTTTCCACGAGCACGTCAAGGGTCAAGTTCCCGGGTTCTACCAAACGACAAGTGAAACCGCAGGCAGGTATTGTGGATAACCCGTGCGACCCGCGATTTTTCCAACCGCGATGATGACGTTCTGTCGTGGATAGTCTAATTGTGGCCACTGATAATGAGTTACAGTACCGTGCCTGCTTTCGAGCAAAGCCGGGCTCTTCTGATGATTGTAGGCCGCAGAGATAGCATAGGCAACAAGATAGGGAATCATCGCCCAAACCCAACCGTCATCAGTCATCACATCAAACGCCCAGAGTGGGTGACCTAGCCATCACCTACACACATGCACCAGCGTGCCGTCCAAGTCCACCCAAAAAGGCAAGCAAAAAACAACAACAACCGAGAATAATAGTACCTAAATCTCGATGAAAGCAAAAGCCCGCATCGCTTATCGAAAATCCCCAAGCCCGCCTTAGGCATCACTACATCCCATCCCTGATACATTAGCCACCTATCCCGCCTCGCACATGCAGAAAACCAGTAGTAGCATACATGTAGTCACATCACGTCACTTTCAAGAAACCCGCTCGAAAACGCCTCACCACGACACCCTCCCATCCCACCTCTTTTATGTTTCTCAGCCACCTAGGCTGAGCCGGGATGGAAATGGAGGAGAGATAGTGGCGACCATACCTTCGGGCTCTGTTACTTGCTTGATTGCGAGCACGTTGATAATGATTGAACGGACGTGGACACAAGACTACAGTGTTTACACCACGTGAGACGACGTAACGTATTGCGTGTTTGCTCGCCTGTTCCAAGTCAATCCTCGTCCTCTTGCTAGCCACAACCGCCCCAAACCCGCTATCATCGAGCCAAGGCCTTGCGAACAGCGAGTTTTTTTAGTCGGTCAGGCTCATACAGACGGTAATTGAACCCGGGAAGTCTTCCTTTGATTTTGATAACAATCGAATATCGAACGCACCACCTCCATCGCTTTTAGAGGCATGCAACAATGCCCAAGGTTCCGGTCGGGGGTGACGGGAACGGAACGCGCGGCGCATGCACATCATGCGCGTGAGATCGGTATCTATTGTGTAAGTGTACATAGTTACAAGCAAGCCATAGCAGTGGTGGTAGTAATGGTGAGACGAGTGCGGGACAATCATTCAGTCATACAATCAATTGGGGCCCAAAAAGAGACGAAGAGAACAAGGATTTCTGGCAGTGAGGCTACGCGAATGTGATATTTTATTGGGTATCAAAGAGAGCGGCTGTCGTTTCGCACATGCAGCTGTTAAACAGTAGTAAATGAAGTGAATTTGTATCGCCAGACGCCGGATGCTGTGCGGTCCTATCGCTTCGTGCCTTGCATTTCCGCCGCAGCCAATCGGAGGCTACTTTTCGGCCTTGATGGTTGCGAAACTGGGATGATTCGTCTCTGGCGGTCTGAGAGAAGCCTGCAATTAGGCCTACACTCGCTCGTGCTCTGAGAGCACACTCCCTGTTGATGTGGTATGATGTCGGAGCTTAGGCCGTTTAGGCTTTCGTCAACATTCGTCGAGTCAGTCCGATAATGCTTCCGGGCCAGTTGGAATCATCCCCATGGTGGCTATCGTTAGCGCTTTCAGTCGGTCACAACGGACGACTTTGGCACTGACACGACATCGAGCGGTGTCCTTGCGCGAATCGATAACAATGAGCGCGTGAGCAAAATCCCCCCCATGTCCCACCGAAACGCCATAACCAGATACAGAGCGACGCTTAGCTGGTCGCGCAGCAGCATGCAGGTCGCAAATTCGATCGTTCGATCGACTTGACTTGATTATCAAGTGTCGAGAGCTTTGCGCTCAAACAAGAAGAACACTGGTCGGATGTTAGCATGGAATTCTCACAACCCAAATGATGAGGCGAAACTTACGCATTCACACAGCCATCGTTCTCGCAGTTGTTGGTGATCTGAGCCCAACGACCCCAGACGACCTTGCCACCAGCGGTGACCATACCGAGCTCGGAAACGTTGACTTCGATAATCGTACCCTTGGTCAACACACCAAGCTGGGTGTACATTGGGTTTTGAGGGTTCTTCTTGACGCTGATGATGGGAAGCTGTACAGTCACGCCGAGTTCGGGGTGGGTGACATTGCACTTCTTGTAACGCAGACCCATGGGCCTGATGAAGCGCTCGTATTTGACGGGGCGACGAGTGAAATCGGGTCCGACAAAGGTAGGCTTGGTGATCATGCGCTTCCAGCTCTTCTTCGCCGTCTTCTTGCCAGTCTTCACAACCTTGAACATCTCCTCCTCAGCAATACCCCTGACCTTCGGGAGCGGCACAGAGAATTTGGCGGCCTTCTCCTGCCTCTTGTTCTTGATGGCCGAACTGAGGGCCTTTGCATTGGTCTCATTGGAGCGGTCGAGCAGGTAGGAGGGCAGAGGAGTGCTGGATGGCGCGGCGGGTTCGTTGCCCTTGACGTTCTTCTCCTCCTGTTGCCTGATCTGCTTCTTCATCTGGATCTTCTCCTTGTGGCGCTTCTGCTGGTACAGCTTGGCGCGGAGGCCGCGCAGGTTCTGCGATTTCTCAGATGCATGGTGCACCTCACGGGCAGCCTTTTTGCGGGTGCGCTCCTCATGATCGAAGCGCTTTCCGTGCTGCTTGGTAAAGCGCTCGATGTACTCGTTCTGCGGCATAGCGGCGGCGTATGTGGTGTGTGTAGTGGTGTTGGTGGGGTTTATTGAGAAAAAGTCTCGATCACGAAGACTTGAGAATCCTGGGGCGAAGAAAGAGCGACCGCGACTGATGGCCCGTGCCCACACCTCCGGCCGCAAGTCTTCTCCTAGAGTCTAGAGGACTACACGGCGGCATATGGCAGTGTTGTGAGTATCATCACCACATTCACACGACAGCAATGGCAAGTCTGATATCACGAACCCTCCGGAGAGCGGTGCTGGACAGCCGTGGGCAATTGCCACCCACTTTCCTTTTGCCATGGACCGCCAACCTCTCGACCGTACCCAATGCAACTGCGAGGAGCGACATCCCTCCTCCGAACACCGCACAACCTCTCCAGGCCAAGCAGAACATTGTAGAACAGTCTCTACCTAAGAAGGTCGATACCCCCGTAGCATCCGCCACCACCTCCGACGCCGCACCTCCGCTCCCATCGCCTGCGTCCGGCGCAGCAGGACAGAATGCGCCTTTGGAGATCTCGCCCGAGGTGCGCGAGATGCTGCCTCTCCTTCGCGCTCAGGGAACGCACTACATCACCGCACACATCCACGCCAAATCATACCTTCTCACTCAGGGCGACACCGTGAGACTACCATTCAACATGAAGGGCGTCGAACCCGGTGACATCCTCCGCCTTGACCGCGCGACCGCCTTCGGTTCAAGAGATTACACACTCAAGGCTGCTGTTCAGACACCCAAGCTGAAAAGTGCGACTATGGGCACAGTTGAAGTGCTGGACCCAACCACCGGAAGCCTGGCATCTCACTCCCGTGTCATGCCCGAGGGATCTCTCTCAAGTGCGCCCAATGCAGTGCAGGCGCCGCACTTTATCCCCCACATTGCCAAGGGCAAGTACCAATACCTGGACGACAGGCTTTTCGTCTGCAGGGCGGTAGTCATGGGAGTTGAAAGCGAGCCATTGAGGATTTTGCAGAAGACCAAGCGGAGGCAGAGGAAGGTCAAGAACATCAAGAGCAAGCACCGTTACACTGTGTTGAAGATTAAGGAGGTGCGGTTACGGACAGAGGATGAGTTGAACAATGGCATGGTCGAATGATCTCAATATGGATACAGGCTTTTTGAAAGCACTTGATGTTCAGGATCAGTCGAGCCCATTGTCAATGGGGTGAAAGTGTGGCCAGACTCACAATGGAGGCCGCGAGTCTAACGCGATAGTACACATATCATGGCGTCGTACGGTAAAAGCTACGGACGGCGAACTGGAGAAAAATGGGCGAGGGCTAGGACAGGGAACAGCCGTCACTCGACATTGTACGATATCTGCCACAATATTTTACGTGTACATCACATACATCACATTCACCAAACCACTGTACTCTGTTAGATAAACATCCGAATATCCAAGATGAGCACATCTGAAGACTGGAGCGCGGATAGATTCCACGCACTGCACAACAACTTCCAAATGCAAGTTTGACGACTTGACAAGATTTGGGTTGTCTTGTTCCAAACCAATGTCCCAGACATCTCAATACAATCATGACTAACTTTCAATTCAGGTCATATTCACTATTGCAAACTGAGAAAAGATCAAAACCCCAATCTAATTTTACTCCTCGTACCCAACTCTAATACATCGACTTTCCAATCTCACTCTCCCAATTCCTCGCCCTCTCAAACCCATTCGAGAAACTCTGGTAATCCATAAGAGCCTGACGGACCTGCGTGGCGTCGTTGAGCACAAATGGACCGTACTGCACAATCGGCTGATCCAACGGCATGCCCGCCACAAGGATGAACCTCGCCTCCTTCTCACCCGCAGGCACGGAGGCTTTGACGCTGTCGCCCTTCTGCTCAAAGACCGTGTTGTGAAACTCGGGCACCTGCTTGGTCTCAGAGCCCGTGTCCCACGTGACCGTACCGCTGAGCGAGTATGCGAAAGCATTCCAGTTAGCCGGCAAGGCTTGCATGATGCTTCCGCCCGGCCGTACTGTGATGTCGAGGAGCCAGACGGGCGTGTAGGCCAGTTCTTGCAGGCTGTCGACGCCGTGGCTTTGGCCCGAGATGACTTTGACCGTCACTTTGCCGTCTTCACTGTTGTGGATGGGGATTTCCTTGGAGCGCACGTCGCGGTACCGGGGCTCGCACTGCTTCAGGTCCCGGGGGAGATCGACCCAAAGTTGCATGCCGATGTTGCTGGAGCCGTCGCCGTTGTCGTGCGGCATCTCCGCGTGCACGATTCCCCGGCCGGCTGTCATGAATTGTAGGTCGCCGGCTTCGATTGTGCCCTTGTTGCCAGCGAAGTCTTCATGATCGACGGCGCCGCTGAGCAGATAAGTTACGGTTTCTTGGCCGCGGTGAGGGTGGTCTGGAAATCCGGCTCCGGGGGCGATGGAGAAGTGGTCGAGCATCAAGAAGGGGCTGAAGTTGCGGAGTTTGGGCGTCCCGATCGAACGGCGGACGGTGGCGCCGGCGCCCTCTGCTTGCTCGATGGCTTCGAAGACCTTGGCGATGCCGCGGGGCTTAGGCGATGCGGCCGTGAGTGATGGATCGTTGGGAGGGATGACCGGGAGGCCAACGAATGTTGATGATGGAGACATTGTGGTGTGTGTCTTTGACGAGTTTGTCTTGAAAGTCTTGGAGGCGTTGTTTAGAATGGTCTTGCTGAAGAACGATCGCATATACTCAATTGTCGTAATGTTGTGGTTGTAAAGTGCTGTGATGGCAAGAGCGATTATGCAGATGAAACTTGACAAGGCAAGAAACCACTTCATGGGCGGGATCGTAGAGATTTATAGACGAGGTTGAAGTATGGGAACTGACTAGAGGCAACCAGAAGATCAAAGTGTCATCAAGTCAGCTACATAAAGCATTGGAAATAAAACTATCGCAACGTTGATTTGATTTGAAGTCGTTCTCTTAGTAAGTCAGGGACTGCTTATAGTAAAGCTAGATGAAGACGAGTAATTGATGATAATTAGTCTTCATTACTTCTGATCGATTAGATTAGATTCACAGGAACAACTTAGCACAACAACTCGTATTAAGTACCTCGGCAGCAGACCGGCCATTTCGGCTGAGCGTTCGGTCTCACTCACCACGCTGCTGTTGTAGGACAAGACGAAGTAGATTCACTTTGAACGGACGTTTGAAACATATTTACATCCAACGATATACGACTCGTGACATTTCATCACAGCCATGGACTCAGAAAAGGACAAGGCCGTCGCGGCCACGATCCGCAAGTTCTTCCATAGTTACGCGACCAACATGCCCCCCAACAACTTCGACGCAGGCTTCGTGCGGGCAGCAGAACTCACCTCAGTAGTTGCCGAAACCGACACCAACAACGCCAAGATAACATACTCACTCGCGATCCCGCCTCTGTGCACCAACAACAGCACCGCGAAAACCATCCACGGCGGAGCGGTGGCGACTTTCTTCGACATGGCGACTAGCATGACTATCATTGCGTGCAAGAATCCCTGGGAGGACACGGGTGTGACGAGGAACTTGAACGTTACGTACTTTCGCCCGCCTATGGAGGGAGAGCAGATTACGATCGAGAGTGAGGTGCTGCAGTTGACGAAACGGTTGGCGACTGTTAGGGGTGTGATGAAGCGGGCGAGCGATGGGGCTGTGTTGGCTATTTGCCAACATGACAAGTACCATTCGAGTCGGGTTGCACCTGGGAAGCCGAAGATTTGAGTGGAGCTGGTTGGTTTCTTGTGCTGGATTGTCCAGGGCATAGAAGGAGATTATACACTGCGAGGACGATTACGTTGCTGCAAATTTCTAGACGGATGTGTATCTCGCGGCTGGCATTCACTCGACGGACCGGAAGGAATTGATGTGACTATACAAAAAACTATCGTGTACAATGTTGACCATTGTATGCGAGGATCAAGCTTCGTGATCCCATGTCCTTCTTCCTCCCAGCAATACCCAAGCGCTCTAATCGACATTGATCAACATCGCCTCGATCAGCTCATTGCCCTTCGCCCTGTGCAGCGGGAACCTCCTGCTGGGACTCGACTGGATGTCGCGACGAAGCGCCGCAATGGAAGGGAACTTCACGGCGCTCAAGTCACCTCCACTGCGACGGACACGTACAAAGTCGTGGATGTTGACGTTGGCCTTCTTCACGTTCTGTGGCGAACTTGTTAGTGCGCGGCTTTGTACAAAGCAATGGGAAGTAGAGTACCTTCTTGCACTGCGTCAGCGACGTGCCGACTTCGACGTCAAGATCTTCGCATAGCTGTTGGAATGCGGGAAGGCGGCCAAGGTGGGCACTGTACTCTGTGTTGAAGTAGAGCAGGATGCTGGCGATTTTCTTTTCTTTGTTGTTGCGCTTCGCCATTGCGTCGGGAAGGGTGATATGTTGGTGTTGACAGAGGAAATTGGACAATCAGTTTGTATTAGTGGGTGTGTATGAGTGAAAGAAACTAGAAAGCAAAAGTCCAACGCCAAAATGGGACGGTCAACAATCGAATGAGTCGTCCATCAGATGGACAAATGGGTCGACAAACGCAACTTCCGTGTTACACAAACGGCTTCTCGGAAATGTGGACCCGTCGACTGCAATGCAAACGGCCGCGAAGCCTCCCAGGACTCACTCTCTTCGGAGCTTTTTGATCAACGACGAAGCCGACCCGCCGATGGCTGGCTATCGAGCGGACGCTCCACACGTGCTTCGCTGTTCGCTCCCCGATCAGTCATGATCATCCTTCACAATTTAGCCCTCTCATAGCTCTCCTTCTCCATCACACAGACAGCCAAAACCTCGCCGTCCAACTCACGGCTCACAGTGCAGCGGATAGTAGCGCCGCCAATGCCGGACTTCAGGATCTCACAGACGACTTTGACCGCTTCGCCAACCTTGATCGGCCTCAGATAACTGATCTGCAGGCCTTTCGTCGCTCCCCCGCCAACTTTGCCTTTCTCCTTGCCGGAAGCACCGTCACTCATGCCACCGTCGACAACAGCTGTAGAGCACTGCGCCACGCCGTCGACGAGGGTGGCGATGGCTCCACCGTGCACGGTGCCAAACTTGTTGCAGTACTTGGGCGAGAATACGATGCGGAAGGCGGCGACGCCGGTCGTGCCGTTCGGGTTGGTGGTGCCGGAAAGAATTTCCACGGAAGTGTAGATGGCGGTGTCGAAGTTGTCGGGTGGTGTGAGGGCGAGGTATACCTTGCGGTAGGCTTCGAGTCGAGCCATGAGCTTGGGGTCCGGGGTCTTTGAGGAATCGAGGCGGATGTTCTCCATTTGGATGTACTTCAGCGCGGCCGCCATTGCCGGGGAAGATCGCTGGTCTGGTCTTGTGATGTGATGCCTTTGGTGGGTGGTCGCGATGCCGTAGAAAGATGCTAGGCAGGTATAGGGTATGGCGGTCTTCTTGCGTGTTGTTGGTTTGGAGTGATAGGTTGGATTCGAGCAGACTATCAGTGATTTCAGAACTTATTAACTGCGCTCTGTGGCCGAGATTGTTGTTTGCTCTTACAGTAAAGCGCCTAATAATATGTTGAACATGTGAAGGCTCTCAACGTTTTTGTATGGACGTCACAGCTCAAAGGTGTGGCCCGTGCAGGTCGTCAGTGAATGCGTTCATCAAAGACGGTAGGCAGCGGATCCGTGGAAAGCAGAAGCCGATATACACAATGTCAGACTTGTGAGGCCTGATTTCATTCATGTGTTAGTATGAGTAATAACAACTAATCGAGGCGAAGTGTGTCGCCATGACATAGCGTTGATTATGGAAGTGTGAGAAGCTGTTCTCAAGAGTTCTTAGTCGTTCCTTTGTCAGCAAAACAAGGCCAGTTGCCGCACATGCTTTCCTTTCTCGAGTCCTGTGACACCCAACTAGATGTCCCTGCGCACGTAGGTCACCGGGCCTTCGTACTTCTTGCGGCCTGTGACGGCGTAGTTGACACCGGCGATGATCACGGCAGACATGAACTTAGGCAGGTCAGCAACTCAGCCCTGAATCGGGCATCGAGACAGATACTTACAATCAGAACGTTCCAGTTGAACGTCGTCGCATCCAAATTCCGCGGTGACTGTGGAAAGAAGTTCATGACGAAGCACACGATCAGGAAACATACGCCGATGGTGTTGAGAGGCAATCCCCAGATTCCCAGATTCCAAGGGCGTGGAAGGAGAGGCTCCCCGACAAGGCGCTTTCGAATGATACAGCTAATCGAGACGATGTAAGAACAGGTAAGCGCGCCGGTACCCAGAGAAGTAATGATGTTGAGGGCAACCTCGCTGCCTAGATTGATGAGTGTGAGCAACATGGCGAGACTGTAAGTCACGTAGATGGCATTCATTGGGAGATCGTAGCCGGGTCGGACGCGAGATAGCCAATCTGAGAAAGGCGTGCCGTGATCTCTTGCCTGGAAAAGGTTAGTTGGCCGATTGAAATGCTTGATCACATATACCCACAAACGCCCACATCTGGCGGGAAGATGTCGCAAAGCTAGTGACACAGCCGAAGAGAAGCATTACAAAGAACAAGGTAACCATGACAGTGGTAGCAGCCAATGAGCCCGTTGTCCTGTAAAATAGCTGCATTGCGCGTCAGTACGAAGCGGCAATTCCACTCCTCATTATTCCAACTTACATCGATGAAGGGGTATCCTGTAGGCGTGTCCAATGCAATCTCCGGGTCTCCGAGCATCATCATGAAGGTGACGATCATGACGAATCCCATTGCACCGTTGACAAGAGCGGTCCATATCATTGCTCTAGGCAAGCTACGCGACGCGTCTCGAAGCTCTTCGGCCATGTAAGTCGCAGCATCCGGTCCCACGAAAGAGAAAACTGGAGAGAGAATTCCGACCAGGCAGGCTGCGCCTTGACTGGGCCAGCCGCCGCCGTTGTAGAACGAGGTAAACACTTCGCTTGCCGGGTCGGTATCAGCGAGTGCCCACAACACAATCAGGATCGCGAAGAATCCACAGACGTGTATCGCTAGTACAACGCCCTCAAGAAGCGGGAGCCGCCCCGCCAGAAAAGTGTTGAAGACGAGAGAGAACGTCAGGACTGCCCAGATGATAAGGACCGCCTGCCAACGGGTCGGCTCATACGAAGGGTTGTTCAATGCAACCATGCCCTGCAGGATAGTGCCGCACAAGTAGCCAATTGCAGTATTGCCAACTTGCCAGCCAAGTAGACAAAGCCACCCAACAATGTACGATAGTTGCTTTTGAGCGTATGCAGGTCCGAATTCCGAGACCCAGTCTAGAAAGGATGTTAACTAGATTAGAAGAGTAGGTAGGGTCGCATCGTTGCGCGTGCGACGCTGGACACGTCAAGACGGAAGCGTAACGACTCACGGTATTGACCACCTGTGGTAGGTGCCATGCTGGCCATTTCCGCCATGGATGCAATAGCAGTCAAAAATCCAATAAACGCCCCCAAGTACACCCAGATAGCACCTGCTCTTCCGCCATTGAAGATGACAAACTCTGATGCGCTGAACTGTGCCTCCCAAGTGGCCATTAGGACCATTGTAAAACCAAATATCGTGAGGAAGCGAAAGTTGCGCTGTGGTCCAGTCAGACAGATGTCCCTAGCGACTTGCAATGGTCAGAAGTACCTTGGTCTGTTGGGTTTTGCCTAATCGCTGCATGTCGAGTTGATCTGTTGCAGTTCCTTGTTTGAGAGATGCGTCCTCGTTGACAGGCGACCGATCATCGCCCGGCTTGGTGGACGACTTCATTTGAACATGTTCTTTGGTGTCAGCCATTGTTGGGCTTTGAGCGTAAACCCGAATCCAAAACCCGAGCAACGTGAGATGGAAGACGAAAGTGAGGGGAGCTTGTGCTACCACAAGTATCTTATCAACGCTTTACCGACAATCGCCTGCTATGCACGAACATGGATACCACGAGCCAGAGAGCACATGCGACTGTGAAGATCATTACCTTGACATGCTTGGCACAGTCTGGGGACATGCGATGGCCCACAATAGGTCAACACGACAGTCTTGTAGGAGCCATTAAGGCAGCATGTCTGATGTTCCCTGGACTCCTTCTGCAGATCAGTTGGTATTGTTATGCATATCTGGCGCGCCAAGGTCGCCTACATCCTAGTATGAGAGAGCATCCTGATGCTAAGGACACTTCAACACTGCAGGATCGATGCATCAGTGCGAAGCGAGATAATGTTATGTTTTGGTTGGTGGAGGAGAAGAGATGCGAATGTCCCTGATGGTCCAAGGGTCTTGCGCAAGAGAGAAGGCGTCTAGCGTCGGCTCTAAGTCAGGGGCTTGGCGGAGGAAGGGACGGGACGAGCATGTTCCTTTCTTCCTCAGTCCTGTCATCTCCAGGCTGTTTGCTTCTCCGTATCTCTAAATCACTCAGATTAACCAAGCGAGACGTTGAGACGACGCGATAGAGTGCTCCGATGGAGCTACACGAGAGACCTGCAGAAGCGAAGTGAGTGGCAGGCCATGGTGCACCGCAAGGCGTTACCATTTGAGGGGACCGTGCATCGCAGCACAAAGTGAAAGACTTACCTGCAGCATCTTCCACAAAGACTGGACGGCGACAACACAGTATCCATGGGATCGATTTCGTCTGGCAACACCTGGCCGAGCTAGGCCTGCCGTCCGAATTCTGGTGAAGAAGACAATTGGGCGATATGGTTGGCAAAAGACATGTTGTTGGCCGAAGATGTCGCAAAGCAAAGTCAAACCATCTCGACAAGATGTAACACGCCTGCCTATGGCCTCTGATCACGATGCGGCAAGCTGAGGGGAGGAGCCCGCAAAGGTCTTCTGGTTCAGTGCGTGGGATGATCTCTGATGTGTGTAAGTATGGGACTTCTTTCTGTTGGATTGGAGGTGATTGTAACTCCAAGCAGATACAATGTTTCCCGCTACGCAAATAACCCCAGCGCTCGCGTTTCGACTCAGGAGGGGCGGTTTCCAGAGCCATTGCAGACATGTCTCTGATATCTTGAGCGTGATTGCCCATTCGATTATGCGCGCTGCATACATGTGTCAAATCACTTCCGCCGACCACCCAGAGTTGGCATGAGCACCCGATGTGTCTGGCTCGAGGACCAAGCCAGAGGGCGATGCCGACACCCAATTCCAGCGCCTGGAATCGAGCTGAGAGCCTGAAATCAATCTTCAACCAGCAGGCCCTGCCTAAGAGGTGGAAGTGACGAGCGGACAATCGCCAAGTGAACGTGGCAGCTTCAGGAGCGGACACAGTCGGGAGATGGTCACACACAAGAACATGGATCAGGAAATGACCCATGAACACAGACAGAGGCCGAGCAAAGGATTGTTTTTGAACTCAGGAACGTCGAACACTGCCAGGTTTGGTGTAACGGCATATCTTTCTCAACGGCACAGCTATCGTCTCTGTGTCAATACCTCATTTGGGTACTCACATTAACGTAGTCACATTGCGAGAAAAACTCGATGGACTGCACTTGTGGTTGTCTTTCATGATCGAGATCGGGAACATCAGCCCGGTGGCCCCGGCATCCCACCGTCGCGAACCCTGACTTTTGAATACTCTGCTACCGGTGAATTGCACCGCCCTTCAGCGCCAATGCGAGGCACTTCAGCACAACAGAAGCAATCTGCATCCTCAGCCGCATTGCTGGAGCTGTACAGCGCGAGCCAGCCGGTATCACTAGGGCAGGGTTTTTCCTGGGTGTATCTGTGCATGTCTCCACTTCGCCGCCAGGATGAAAGCCATCGTTCTTGGGACCAGATCTATGCGATTACAGAGTCGATGGTGTGAAGCACGCTATCGCAGGATGCACGCACGGCACGTTCACAACAGGGTCTCCGGGATGATCTTGCAGGTGGCTTGCGAGGATGCGACCACCTGCACTGACGTTCAGCCTCGCAATATGGATCAATGCGGCACTTACATTCGATTGGCTAGTCCGATCAGCCTACATGTAACCTGCCGTACAGTAAGCGCCGCGTCGGCGCGGAAGGGCCGAGGCCTTCAGCTTGTGGATCCGAGCCGCTTCCTCCTCATCAGCTCTTCAGCATTATAGACCGATTTAGGCAGCTCTTCTATCATCAATCACTTAACCGGCATGCTCATTGGCTGAGACGATCGGCGCTTGTGGCACTTGTGTCTATGTACAGTGCATCGGACAAACTCGACAATCCACCATCTGCAGCTCAGCCAGAGCTGTGTCCGCCTCTGTCTCATGCGAACAATACACAGGAGCTCACCCTGTCTGCAGGATAGTCTGCCTAGTCCGCAGGATTCGACTATCTCCAAAAAAGATGTAGGGTACGCAATCCCTGATGTGCCGACTCGTTTATAGTTACTCCGGATCTTAGCTCAAGCCGGGACTGAGATCTCGTCTTCGATCTCAAATCTGATCTCAATGCCGGCCACTTTCTGTATCAGAAGAATCTCCATACGAATCTATTAGGCACCATGTTTGCTACGCTTCGTTATGGCGAACAGGACGGAGACCTGCGGGCTGTCGAACAGTCGACGACCTTCCCAGTTCAAGGCCAGGGTAGCCAGCATTACGCATGCTTCGAATGCCGACATAGAAAGGTGAGTTAAGGTCGAAGCATCCGCCATGGCATTTCTCCGCCGATCCGCATCAGTGAGTCTGACAAGCTGATAGTTGAAATGCACTGGAGAAAAATCTGGATGCAGCCGATGTGTCGCCTCTGGTTCAGAGTGTGCCTACCCTCGAGCGAAGACTTCAAAGCGAGAAGGACAGCGAACAAAACGCACTGCCGATGACGTTGAAAAACTGCCTGAAGTGCGAGCCAGTGGACCAAGTCATCAGTCAGAACAAATTCATTCCCCACGACCAGCAGCGTCTAAAGCAAGACGAGATGCTCTGCCGGTGAACGCGCCAACACAACATGCGTCTCCCGAACATCAGAGTCTGTCGATAGCTCCTGTTGCACCTATGCTTCCGGACAATGGGAGTAACGAAATGCTTTTCTCCGCACGGGATGGCCTTGGGTACCCGCAGCTACACGATCTCTACAGCATGGAGGGCATGTTGGACACCCAAATGAGGGAAATACTCGAAGTTTCTGACCTGGACCATCTGCCCAGGAATATGACAGGTCCAACGAACTGCGCGGACGACACAGGAGAAGCTCCGGAACCGTTCACTTCCGCATCGGGAGGGTTTGACGGAGGAATGGATTTCGCTGACATGTTCGATCTGGACGATGCCGCCATGTCAGCTGGGTCTCCAGTCACCACAATTGCACCTGACGTGCAGCCTACACGAAAACGCACAACCTCCATGCTTGCTGCAAGTCGAGCGAATACACAACCAAACATCCTCACTCCAGAAGCCTCGCGAAGCTCTTCGTCACATCGGGCCGTGACTCCAGACGATCGAGAATGGTCTTCACTACCAACACAACGCATTACCAAACCTCGCTCAGGCCCTCCGCAGCATTCGAGTTTCGACTTTGCGGCGCCTCACGCGGAATCAAGATGCATGAAGCAAGCCATGTCACTGTCCTACAAAGCTCACTTCTGCTCCAAGCAAGGCGTGCGTACTAGCACAGCGGCATTGTTCAGTTTGCTCAGTGAATTCCGGCAGTGCGTGCAAGCGCTGAACACATTGGCAGCATGCGCGCGTTGCACGAGTTCGGCGCCCTTCATGACGTTTCTCGCAGACGTGTGTGAGCGGCTGGGAAGGGGACTCGTGAACATGACGACGCTTTCAACACAAGTCAACATCGATGGTCGAGACATGGGCCATCAGCTCACTGACGGCTACGTGGTGGATACACAAGAAGAGTTTGCTGCTCTATTCGGTATGATAGCGGCCCGACACCTCGCCGTTCTGCGACAAGTAGCAGCCAAAATCAAGCAACGCGCGGCGTCAGAGAAGTGTAGGCCTGCGTTGGTAGTCCTGCAGGAGACGGACAAGAGACTTGCTGGTATAGAACAGGTCTTGAAGTCTGCCATGGTTGGGGACAGTTGTCCGTCTATAGACCTAGACGAAGAAGTAGACGTGCCCCGGTTTCGAGGCGATGTCAGATGATCTGGGGCGCAATGGATGAGACCATATATCTATTGCATACACCACGAGCATGACAAAGGACCGAAGCAGTGCCCTCACAACCTCTCGTCCTCATCCGGCGGCAGCGCCGTGTAGCGCCGTGTGGACAGACTCCACTCCTCGTTGCCGCTCATCTGGTACTCAAGACCCTTCATGTAAGCCCTGACGGCCTCACTGCAGCCAGACGCATCTACCTCGCGCCGCGCGACCAAGGCGTCGTGGCGATCACTCCACTCCCTCGCCATCGCCCACAGCAGTCTTTTGGCGGCGGGCACGCCCAGGCAAGTCTCGTCGGCCATAATTTGGACAGCACAGCACAAAGCGGACCCTTCGGCATGCCCGGACTTGGACTGTTGCAGCTCCTTCTCCCAGCTGCAGATGTCGTTGACGATGGAGATTTGCTTGGCGCAATTGCGCTCAAGGGCGCGAACGCTGGTGTACTCCTCCGGGCTGAGTCGAAGGCCCATCGAAAAGCACATGAGGGCTGACAAGAGTGCTTTGCCAACATCCTTCTCACGGTAGTTGAGGTACTGGCCTAGGTTCTGGAGTTGAGATCGGTTGCGGTCTGTCTGGGCACTATAGGTGGAGTGTCAGTTCGATCGTATGTGCCTCAGCGGCGTGGACGCAAGGCTACTACTTACCGCATGAACACGAATGTGTCCTCGAGCGTTCGGTCGGCCAAGTCGCGGTCGCACGCTCGCATGCCCTCCCACATCTCCCACATCATGACTTCCACGGGCCTTTCTGGGTCCGGCTGGACTTCACCACGCATGATCGGCATTAGCTGGTTATTGTAGGCCTCGCCGTCGTCGAAAGACATGTCTTCTAGCATGTCTGACAGACATAGTTAGCATCACCCACTTGCGTGGCTCAACGAACGACGAGAAACTCACCATCGACCAGGAACAGTATGGTAAGCAGTCGGCAAGCGAAATGAATCCTGTCATCCAACGCCAAAGGGAAGTACAAACATGTCACCCTGCTGAAACCCGCCGCGAGGAATTTCTTCTTCGCCTTCTCCGTTGGGAAACCCCAGCGTTCCAGGAAGTCGCCGTCCACTTCTTTGGACACCTCGTTCACACGAGGATGGCACTTAGGCGTCCATCTGGAAGGCGGGATTATGATCGTGGATGTCTTAGCTGGTTTGACCTCCGGTGCCTCTTCGTCGCCCGAGCCAGCGGATGCATGGCCGGAGTCGATTTTCTCATCGATCCTCTCCTCGCTATGGTCGGCTGTCTCCTTGACTGGCCCAAAGTACGCGACTGAGCTTGGACCATCTTCCGAGAAGACCTCGATGGGAGCTGGAGTAGGCGTTTGGTAATCAAGTTGCTGTCCGTCGACAATCTCTTGGAGAGGTGTCTCCATCGTGATGGGATGCGGAGGCATCATTGGTGCTGCCGTGTTCGCCATGGTTGCTGCCGGGACTGCTCGCTTCTGTGTACAAGGATGTGAGTCGCAAGATATGAGCTTGACGGCTGCGCTATCGATATGACCTCGTTTTTTCTATGACAGAGATATCAATCACTTCTAAGCCTTCGTCGTGGAGGAGCACTCCGGATTGGGACATCCGATGAGACTATGCATGCTCTCAGCGGAATCGTGCGGCTGCACTCTTCGACACCTCTACGCATGCTCGTTGTCTCGAATAGGAACATCAGAGTATTCAGCCAACCATGATTACCGGAGCGTACCGCGTTGAGCAGAGCTCCGTAGCTGATGTCTGCCCCCTACCTCTGGGGCCTCTATTTGTGTAGTCTAGCAGAGGAGCCGCCTGGAGTGGGACAGGCTGTGTCGTTGTGCTGCCAAAGCTTCCACTTTCCACTGTCGAGTTGTGAAGGCAAAGCTACCTAGGTGTTCGAAGCGAGATCCAAACGCGTGTTGCTCGGTGTTGCTCGATATTTAGCCGGTGAGGCGTGCGTGCACAGCCACGTGGCTGAAGAGAAAGAGACGATCCACCATGGACTTCGCGTACATCGTATCTCCATCGCCAATTCTCACGGTTAGATCGCAATCTATCATTTACAGATGATCTAGCCCCGCCATCTCCCCAAAATGGAGAGGTCCGAGATACGGCTTCACGCTAGATTTGGTGCTAGATCCTACAGGAACGCCTACATTCGTGACCCTACATTCCTACATGCAACGACGGCTTGGACGGCTCGGTAGTGGCGTGCCCCTTGCCTGACTGTGGCCAGAAGCGGTCGATATGGCGGTTCGCTGCAGCTGCCTGTACGCCTTCACGACCTTGTAAGCGCTGCTGTGCCGCAAACGCAGATAACCTGGAACGCAGGCAGGCAGGCACAGCGAGTCATCAGGTCCTTCCTCGCGCCGACATGAGCTTTCCACCTCTTCCATCCTCATCATCACATTGACACGCCTCAGCATCAAGGACCTCCACCACAGCAATGACTTCTTTCACAGCAGACAAGGACCTCCCCGACCTTTCGACAAAGGTCATTCTAGTGACGGGAGGTAGGCCATGCGATGTGCGTACGTCTTGCAGCTCGATGCGTATTAACAACCACATCCAGGAACCGCTGGCCTTGGCCAATACATCATCCAAACTCTCCTCAAGCATGGCAGCCCACAGATCTTTTTCACCGGCCGCAACACGAAGGCTGCCGACGCTCTCATCCAGTCAGCAAAGGCCGAAAACGCAAGTGCACGTTTAGTCTTCGTCCCGTGCGATTTGACAGACTTGGCCAGTACGAGTGAGGCAGGTGCACGCATCGCACGCGAGACCAACAAGCTGGACTGGGTCTTCTGCAACGCCGGTGTCATGGCCATTCCAGCGGGCTTGACCAAGGACGGTTGGGAGGTGCAATTTGGCGTGAACCACCTCGGCCACGCAATGCTCATCAAGAAGCTCTTGCCGACGCTCGAGCGGTCAGCAGAGGAGGGCGCCGATGTGCGTGTCATCTTCAACACCTCGCTCGGCTTCAAGTTCGCCAGCACCATCGCGTTCGACACTCTCAACACGAAGCAAGAGTCAATGATCCTCGGCGCTTTCAAACGCTACGGCCAGAGCAAGCTCGCCAACATCCTGTACCCGGCCGAGCTCGCTCGACGCTACCCGAGCATCACTTTCGCCTCCATTCACCCAGGCGTCATCAAGACTGGTCTCGTCACTGGTCTGTCGGGATTCAACCGCTACTTCACCGAGGCGACCACGTTCGCTTCGCAGGTACCCATCGAAGAGGGTGCCAAGAACCAGCTCTGGGCTGCCAGTGTCGACAAGTCAAAGATCACCAGCGGAGAGTATTACGAGCCGGTAGGTAAGCCTGGCGGACACACTGCCGCGAGTAAGAACGCGAAGCTGCGCGAGGACCTGTATTCCTGGACCGAGAAAGTCACGTCCAAATTCTAAATGCGAGGTGGATTTCCTGTGTCCGAGATTAATATGGAAGAGTAGACATCATGGCGTATGGAACCGTTTCATGTATCAGCTCAATGGAGTGGTCAAAGCAGTGCCACAGGTTTATGTTATCCTCCCAGAATCGCTCCTTGACGAGTGCACACAGATGCGACGACATAATCTACTTCTGCCTCCTAGTGAGCCTAACCCTCAAGTCGGGTTTCTTCCACAACGTATGCATCTCGGAATCGCGATGCCAATCCAGATTCTGATTTACTAACTCCAGATCAAAAGTGAAGTGCAGCTTGACAAGGATACTACGCATCTCCATCCATCCCATGCTATTTTGCAACAGTCAGCACAAGACATACTCTCCGCTATCATCATATCGGCCGCGGCCTGCGTTCACTCACCTCCTACCCATGCACCCTCTCGGTCCGAGCGAGAAAGGCTGGCTAGCTTCAAGGTCATCAAGCGCCCTCAACTCCGGGTCGAGCCAGCGCTCCGGCTTGAACGACCACGGATCGTGGAAATTCTTGGGGTCCATGCTCGATGCGAAAGGCGCTGCGGAAACTGTGATCTACAGTTTTGAATATCGTGTTAGTTATTCATCTTTAACTGCGTTCTCACTCAGGGCTGTGAACGTACTCCAGGCGGCAACCAATGCCCATCCACCGTGTCTCCGGCGGCCGGCACCACCCTTGGCAGTGCAAAAGGCAACGGAGGGTACATCCGCATTCCTTCCAGGCAAATGGCGTTCAGGTACTTCAGACCCGCGGTAGAGCTCGCGGTGATAGCGTCGTACGTTGGGAAGGCCTCGTCAATCTCACACCGCAGTCGCGCGGTGATGTCGGGGTTTCGCAGCAGGTAGTAGGTGATACAGCTCAGCGCGGTGGCCGTCGTTTCGGACCCGGCGATCACAAAGTCGGAGGCGTGCGCGGAGATTTGTGTGTCGCTGATGTCGTATTCGGCTCGCGCTTCGATCATGTTGGTCAGGAAGTCTTTGCGGTCGGTTTGACGTGCGAGGCGCCTGCGGGTGGTTCATTTAGAATCACTTTGTAAGTCTGGCGGTTCAACTGACGGGGTTCGCACCTTCGTACTAGTTCCCGAGAATTGAGCTCATGTGCTCTCGTCTGCTCTATTAGCTTGTTAACTGGCCGGGCGAGAATCCACATGGCGATCTTCGCAACGATCGGAAACCGCTTCGAGCAGTCTCCAAGAGCGCCTTTAGTGAGCGACTTCATGACTGTTGCGATCCACGGGTGCTCGACACCTGTTCGATACGTTTTCAGTCGTACGGCATTGTTCCGACAAGCAAGTGAATCGCAGTGATGATAGTCGTGCTTACCAGAAGCAACGCCTCCAAACGTCTCTCCAAACGCAAGACTACCAATGATCTGTAACAGCCACTTGATCAGCACAGCACAACAACAACGGCCAGCAACAGCCCAGCTAGACAGGATCCACCTACATCGAAGGTGGCAAGATTGAACCACATGACCATGTTCGTCCCTTCAGACTCAGTCCCATGCTCTTCCAACTTAACAATAAGCTGATCAACAACCTCCTGGATCAACGGCTCCTGGTCCTTCAAGCTCCGATCGCTGAACGCATTGGCGAGGTACTTGCGCATGCGCGCATGCCGCTGCGGATCTCTCTCCGAAACAATCGACAGCGTCTCCGAGGCGAAGTTGCCACCTTCGTAAAATTCGGACTTGATGAAGGGCTGGTGTCCTTTGCGGGCGCTGTAGATGTCTCTCCAGGACTGCGAGGTGTTGAAGCTGAGCTCGTTGGGAGCAATGCGGACCACGGGGCCTGGTGTTGGGGTCTGGCGTTAGTCGGAGATGTTTGGAGGCTGTCGCAGGAGTATTGCATGATCTGCTGGGAGGGCATACCGTATTTCTCATGGAGCTTCAGAACTTCGTACGGTTGTTTGCCGCTCATGAAACGGCGGGAGTGGGTGAACTGTTGCGCGCATATGATGAGTACAACAACATCGTAGAATCGCAACCATCGGGGTGGACTGATGCTCAACGGCACATAGTGTCCATCGCAATTTACACACATGGCTGAATGATGCGCTCCATGGGCCAGGGAATTTGTAAAGCGGGTTGTTGATATGGCGGTTGTAGCACCACGCCGCCGCAATGATGGCCGTCTACACAATGATTGTTAGTGGTCGTATTTCTTCCCTTTTGCTCGAGATCCATTAGGTTGGAATACTTACAATGGCGATCAGAGCAAATGTCGTGTAGGGCATCTCGAGTTGGATGGTGAAGAGATGCCAATGCCACGGGGATGCTATCTTGGTTTGCATGTGCAGAGACGGGAAGATCAATCGCATCGAGATGGGACTTGGCCTGGAATTTGAGACGATATCACTTGCATTGCTGCCAATTCGGGAGCTGCTAAATGTAGCACTGCCGAGCATGACCTTCCGCAGGTAGGGCTGAAAGCGCCTCGAAGAAGCTGCGGATGCGCGCGAACACGCGCGATCGAATACAATAATGCACGCTGCTGTTGCCGCGACGGAAGAACATGGCAGTGTCTCCTCGACCCGGTCCATCAAAATGATCCCGCCAAATTGAAACTACAGCTTGAACCCACTGTTCTCGTACTTTGCCAGAATGCCATCACGATCATACTTCTTCTGTATCTTCCTCATCTTAGGCAACGATTTACCTCCGCCATACAGCTTGAAGATTTCCTGGCCACGCATTGCGTCGTTCATGTATCGGAAAGGGTAGTACAGTCCGGCGGCTTTGCTGGCCTTGTCCATTCGGGAGATAAAGTCGTTTGCGATTTTTTGCACGGCTGCGTCGTCCGCTGGAGAAGACCATTGGAGAGTGATCAGAGTGGCTGGTAGATTTGGTCAGCTCTCTAGCTCAGACATGAGCAGACAATAGGACGTGGTAGCAGACATACTGAGGAATGGCCCATCGGCAGGATCAAGATCAATTGCGTCTCCACCAGCGTCTTTGGCCGCTTGCAGCCAGCTGGTAGTAATCGGCTGCATGGCCAGGCTCCCGGAGGTCCCAGCCGTGTCCTTCAACTTGGTCATTTGGGAAAGCACGCTTTCGGTAAAAGTCCTGTTAAGCAACGGGATGCTTTGAGCAGAAACCTTAACGGCGGTGGTTGCAAACAACCATCTACAGTTGGCGTTAGCGTCGATTCCATTATCCTGGCAAGAGTTGAATTATCCTACCGCGATGCCCGGGAAGCATATGCTGGCGTGTTTGTTTCGTCGGTGTAGTTAGCGAAGTTCACACTGATACTGTTGCCGGCCACAGCTGCTGGGATTGCCGAGAAGTTTGCCAACGCCGCGGGTGGATTTGATGCTGTTTCCTCGTCATCGTAATCGTAGAAAGCAACCAGCGAGCAGAGAGCCGAGTTGGTAGCAGGGTCTAGGTTGATATTTGGCAGAATGGCGGATTTCCTGTCAGAAGAACCGCCGCCCGGCAGACTGTAAGCTGTCACAGCGTCGAGTAGATTGTCACAAGATGCCGGGGGGTATATGGTCGTACCGCCGTAGATCCTCCGTGCCGGGATAGTTTGCATGTCAAAACGCGTGACGATGCCGAAGTTATTGCCGCCACCTCTCAGCGCCCAGAAGAGGTCGGAGTTCGAAGTCTTGTTGGCGTAAACAATGCTACTATTGGCCAGTACGATTTCGTAGTTTTGCACCGTACTGAAAGACCAACCGGCCTGAGAGCCGAAGTAGTTGATGCCACCTCCCAGCAGGAGACCACCAACTCCGACAGGACTGAATCGTCCACCAGCAACACCGAGACCATATGGGGATACGTATTGATAAACATTGGCCCAGGTCTGACCAGGACCTACTTGCACAACCTTGTCGTTGTCCACGAGCCTGTTCGTGTTGAACTTCGACATGGAGATGAAGACGCCATCGTTGATTCCATTGGCAAGTGGTACTGGCATGTGGCCTTGGCTGCGAATCGAAAATTTGGTCTTCGATTTGACGATAACCTTCAAGCCATCGGCCAACACCTTAGCCGTAGGTGGCTCAAAGACACAGTACGGTGTCGTGATGCATGTCATCGACCATACAGCTGCATGTTCAATTAGCTCAGGGTGTCCTTGCCACACCGTAGTCTCGACTCAAGCAATGGGTAACACGTGCTTACCGAGTCTTTGGGCTGTGTAATTCGCCTCGTTTGGAAGATACACAGATTCGGGAAATTTGCTCTGTAGCTCTCTGCAAGCTTGTGTAGTCTTGGTAATGCTGGCTGCAGCTGCTGCAGTAGCCCAGAGCGCTAGGAACTTGAGCTGCATTTTCGGGTGTAGTAGTTTCACAGTCGATGTCTGTTCAGCAGAGAAAGGCTGTGGATACAGGACACGTTTAATACTTCGCAATACGTCCTTCGACATGGAAAACCAACACCAGGCTTCCAACATCTCGCCACCAACATATTGCTCTAGGCTCAGCCATGCGGCATCCTGAGGGCAAAAGAAAAGTTCTGGCGTTCATCTTGCGAGTTGGTGGACGGCACATGCGGCTGAACGCGAGATCTAGATGACGCTAATGCAAGCCTAGATTCAAAGGCGGAAACCAAATCGTCCGTTTGTATCAAGTAGTGGATCGATTCGATACGGGTTGTGAAGTGTTAGGATCATGTCGGCTGGAGCTCACTTCCAGCTTCGGAGTCGCCTAATCCGGAGACGCCGAGAAGAAATGTACAACGCGAACGGACATTCGGGGACGGAAACGACGGCAGGTTATCGAAAACCCTCCGAATACTTCGGAATGAGGATGTCGAGTCAACGGCCGTCCGAAAGAAGATGTTAGCACCTCAGGAGAAGTTATGGGGCAAAAGCAAAATATTGTTAGCTCGGCCTCGTGATCGTTCCTTGTTCGCGCTTCCATAGGAGCTTCTTCATGATCGAGAAGATGGATGTGAGCGGCTCGCACTCGGCTATCTATGCCATAGTCATGGACAAGGCCAACATTTTCGCGTTGCCCGCACGATTTGGCCCATTCGAAAAGGGCTCGATCTGGCCCGCAAGTTTGACAGTGCTTCTGGTGCTCTGCGCAGTGCAACTGTTCGCATTGTGGTCTACTAAGCAGCGACTTGTTCCTGGGATCTTCGTCGTCGGAGGCTCCGGCAAAGATCAAATCAAAGAAAGCCGCTCGCGCTTCGTCCACGATTCGCGTTCTATGGTACTTGAAGGATACCAGAAAGTGAGTAGCGGCCGAGAAGCTTGGAGTGTTGATGCTGACACTGTCGCAGGCAGATGATGGAAAATTTTACATCCCGAGTAATCTCGGTGAACGGCTAATGCTGCCAGTCAGGTACCTGGACGATCTGAAGAATGCTCCGACCGATAAGGTTGACTTCGTGGCGACTTTCTTCGAGGTAGGAGGAGTTGATCATGATTCTCTTCGGGTCTGGCTGCTGATCAATGTCTAGATGTTTGAAGGCCGTTACACGACGATGGGCTCACGTTCGACATTGCACCCACGTACAGTCAGAACGCAGCTGAATGCAAATCTTGGTTAGTCGATGGGTAGCGCTCGATGATGCAATCGGTTGTGCTGATACGGCCAAGCGGATGTCATGCCAGACGTGCAAGATGAGATCAGGAACGCTTTCGAAGCGGCGTTTCCAGAATGCGAGGGTGAGAGCAACGCCATGCGAACGATTTCAAAAATGCTGATCAAGCGTAGATTGGACCGAGATCAATGTTGTAGACCGCATCACGCAGATCGTCGCCAGAGTGTCGAGCCGTATGTTTGGTGGCAAAGAGCTATCCGAAAATGATGAGTGGGTGCAAGCAAGCATCCAGTTCGCGCTTGATGGCTTCGTGGGAGCTCAAGCAATTAAGAAAGTACCGGTCGTCCTGCGACCAATCGTCCAGTACTTCATTCCAGCCTTGCGCAACATCTCTGCTCATCATCAAGCAGCCCGGCGAGCAGCCGTGCCACTTCTGACCCGCCGAGAGAAGACTGGCGAAGGAGCGTTGGACTTGCTACACTGGATGGCCCAAGAGGCGAAAGGCGAAGAGGCCGACAAGGACTTCATCGCAAGCATCCTGCTGAAGGTCAGCTTCGCGGCAATACACACCAGCGCTGCCGCACCTTCTCAGCTTCTGTACGACCTCTGCGCCATGCCAGAATACGTTGAGCCTTTGCGACGCGAAGTAGAGAGTGTGCTGAACATTGATGGTACGGTCGACAAGAAAGGCTTCCACAAGTTGGTAAAACTGGACAGCATCATGAAGGAGAGCCAACGGCTTCATCCACTGCTTCTGAGTGCGTATTGATCACCTTGTTGTAGACAGTCTGTTTTGCTTACGCACGACTAATAGTCACCTTCGAGCGAGTGATCCATGAGGACTACCGACTCTCAGATGGCTTCGTTATACCAGCCCACACCACTATCGGCATACCAACAGTGGCGCTCAACATGGATCCAGCGTTGTATCCGGACCCGGAAAAATATGATGGCTTCAGGTTCGAGAAGATTCGGCAGAGTCAATCCGCCGAAGTCGCCGCCCGAGCGCAGTATGCGGCTAGCAATCTAGCCAGTATGTCTTTCGGTTTCGGGCGACATGCATGCCCTGGAAGATGGTTCGCCGGCAACGAGATCAAAGCGATCATGGCGTACATCCTTATGAACTACGACTTCAAGTTTCCTGAAGGCGTCACAGAGAGGCCGACGAGCATCCAGGTCGAGACGCAGTATCTGCCGAACCACGCGGCGACGTTGATGTTCAAGAAGCGAAAGCAGGCATGAGGTATCGAGATATTGTTGGTGGTTGGTATAGGGAATCGGATCCATGTAGCCAGTAGCCAGATAGATGTGTAGTCACGTCGTGTTGTGCGGTTCATGTGTTCGATGGTTGACTCAGGAGAAGCTCCCGTCTCGTTTCAATGATAGCCGGAGGTTGAAGCTTGCAGATCACGTGACTCTTGGCGTGCTTTCCTGCAGAAGTTCTTCCACCCTTGTTTGAGTCCCTTGGTCCCTTGCCGAAGTGGCCTTCATCTCACGCTGTACTTCCACATGTAAACGTGCGGCGTAGGTCATGCACGCGGGCGAAGGCCGTCGCCGAGCCAGGCGATACCCTAACCGAGTGGACGGCATTGAAATAAGTATATATTGTGCTGCAAGACTGACATTCAGCTCACGCTTCGACTCTACTCGTTACGACTTCAACTCAACTCTCGGACCACTTCCCTCCAACTTGAGTCTACAACAGTACCGCATCCATGGTCAAAGTCATTGCTGGCCTGATGGGCTCATCTGTGGCTGCCGGATCTGTCCACATGTCCCAGCCAGAGCAGCTGCGCGCTATCTTGAACTTGCTGAGCAAACACGGCGTCCGTGAGCTCGACACCGCTCGTGTGTACAATGGCGGACAGAGCGAGCAGCATCTTGGAAAAATCAAAGACACCGTTGAAGCTCACAACTTCGCCGTGGCCACCAAGGCCCCTGGCTTCATGCCGGGATCTTTGTCCTACGACAACATCATCCGTGCTTGCAACGACTCGCTCGCAGCAACGAAGCAACAGAAGTTCGACCTGTACTACTTCCATGGTCCGGACCGCCAGACGCCTCTTGAAGAGTCATGTCGCGCCATGAACCAGCTCCACTCCGAGGGCAAGTTCGATCGTTTCGGTATTAGCAACTTCCGCGCCGACGAGGTCCACCAGATTGTGGACATGTGTCGTAGAAACAGTTGGGTCACTCCATCGGTCTACCAAGGCGTCTACAACCCGCTTCTTCGTGCTATGGAGCCAGCGCTCCTGCCTGTCTTGCGAGGCTATGGCATGGCTTTCTACGCATACAGCCCACTTGGCGGCGGCTTCTTCTCGCGCCCCATTGAACAGCTTCGGACGCCTCCCTCGGGTGGTCGTATGGACCAGATGAAAGTCTTCCAGGCCATCTACGTCAATGACTTGTCGCTCGAGCTTTTGCAGAGACTGACAGAAGTGTGCGACGAAGCTGGGATCACTGTACGTGAGGCCGCGCTTCGTTGGTTGATGCACCATTCTCCGTTGGGTGAAGCAGACGGTGTCATTCTTGGCGCGTCGAGTGAGGCGCAGATGCAGCAAAATCTGGAAGCAAGTGGAGGTCCTGCGCTGCCGGAGGCTGTTGTCGATTGCTTTACGGACATCAGCAGTGAGTACAGAGCCGCGGGTAAGGATGAGCAGTACTCAGTGTAATGCAGATATGCGTAGATACATGCAGACAGACGATGTAACTTGCAATACTGCTCATAGGGGAAAGGGAACCATATCCCACGTTCATGTGTATTGCGAACTCACTGTTAATGATTCATTTACGAAGAGGGATCTCTTGCTTGCAGAAAAACCGGATTGCAAACATCGACTACTTGTCATCTCTCCTCAAGCATGAGCCCAACATCCGAAGGCGGCGCTAAAGTGATAGGCGAGCCAGCACTGCAAGACCGGAACAACTTCTCCACATCCAACTTATCCACCCCATGAGCAAGTCGCAGCTTATGCGCCTTCAAGACCTCCGCGAAGAAGCAAACGAATTCGGCCTGTGCAAAACGTCGACCGAGACACGCGCGCGGACCTTCGGAGAAGGTGAGAAAAGTACCCCTCTTGTGGTTTGGGATGCGGACTTCCGGATCCAGATTCGACTTGGAAGGGCTGCTACTCGGCACGTACGAGTTTGGGTCCTTGCTCAACCAACGCCTGGGCTCGAAGACGTGGGGCTCAGGCCAGCACTTCGTGTTGTAGTGGACGCCCGTTATGTTCACCACGATTCCACAATCGGGTGGTAGCGTGAGGGGACGTTCGTGGGCGCCTGTGGACTTGAAGCTCTGGACACCGCTGGCTACTCTGCCAATGGGCAGTACGACGGGAAAGACCCGCAGGGTTTCATACTGTGAGTTACGTGTTAGCGGGCTTGCGAAAACACTCGGCACACAGAGACTTGCCATAAATGCGAGCATGTAGCGGAGGCGAGGGAAGTCTTCGGTATACGAGAGCTCGGTGCGTCCTTGAGACTGGCTGAACCGTATGACGTCGTCTAATTCGTCGAGCAGCTCCTGTTGTACGTTTTCGAAGAGCGCGAGCGCAACGCATGAGAAGATGATCGTGTTGGCGGTCGTGTCGTAGCCTGCCTGCTTTTGAGTCAGCGTCTGGTGGAGGCACCGAAATGGCACGCATCATTTTGCATACCATAAAGAACATGAACATGTTACCAATCACCTCTTCCTCGTTCAAGGCGACCCGTTGACCACTTTTGTTCTCACGAGAGGACTGCTCGCTGGCGTTCGTCTCAAGCAGGGCAGTCAGTAGGTTACCGCTGAGCTTGCCTTTCTTTTTGTTCACGGTGTGCTCGTGCACGACCGACTGTTCTTCGGCAATGTACTCGCGCATGTACTTCTCGAATTCCACAAAGGCTGTCCAAGCGGGCTTGCAAGTATTGCGAAGGAGCCATTTGGGCAGCAAAAGAAGCAACGGGAGATAAGTGACGATCCCGTACACGGCGTTGAGCAGTGACAATTGATGGCCAGATGGTGGCGCCTCGTCCGATTGCCAATCTTGTTGTCGACCAAAGCCAGCACTTGCCATCACGTTGACCCCGACCGCGTAAACATCCGACTTCAACGACTGCACACCGGTACGAACCCACGCAGACTTCAGCAACGCCGTCTGTCGCCTTGTCTCATCCCAGACCAAGTAATTGGCGGCATCGCCAAAAGGTGGAGCAGTGATGCGATAGTGGAAGCGCCAGAGATCGCCCTCGCTACTCACCACGTTCGGACCGAACGGTTCGATCATCTTCATCTTCTCGCGTGGCTTGATGAAGTCGCGACGGCGCATGCAGACCTCCTGTGCCAGGTCCGGGTCCGCGATATAGCAAACCACACTGCCTGGGGAGACCGCCAGAAAGACATCGCCAAGCTCGGCGTGCGCGCGATATTTGTCCTCATACATCCAGTCTTTGACCATGAAGCGCGCCCATCGAGGCCAGCCTTGCTGTCTTGCGAGCAGGTGTTTGCGGTAAACTTTTCGGATGATAGGGTCGGCTAGGTATGCCCATGTCTCTATCTCTGTTACGAGACTTAAAGTGTACGGCAGGCCGGAGCTTCGTGCTTGGTGGATGTTGCGGACGAGAGAGCGAACCCGGAGAGCCAGCCAGACTGTCGTGACCACGAGGGCAGTCAAAGCAGGGTAAAACATGATGATGGCAAGTGCAACAGTTCTGGCCACGGCATCGTGAACAACGTTAAAGTCTTGAGGACTTGAAATGTCAACGGAATCTTAAAGGAAATACCTATTGTGAGCGCTTCCGAAGATGCGGAGTTACTTATTCTGGGCTAGTTGAGCCACATTGGACCACTTCTGCAGGAGACGCTCAAGCATGAATGGCTAGGATCAATTTTGGTGCTGCGGTTTCCGAGAATCCGTCATAGACTGCTGCTCTCTCGTCAAGCGCTCGTTCTCAACCCCAAGCCATTGGGGACGACAGGTCACGAGCGGCTCTTCAATCTCAGTCCATGTGTCTCCCAGCGTCAAGATCGTGCGCCCATTCCACCGACTCGGGCCATCCGTGTCCGCATTGTCCTTGCCATAATCCTCGACCCTTCGTTCCTGAACGCCGACCACGCAATGCAAGATAGCCTGAGCTACATGCTCAGCAGAACTGACTGGAAGCCCTGCGGCAACAATCGGAGCCGCGAGATCCTTAGGGAGCTGGTTGGTGATCGTAGCCGCAGGAGCCACGGCATTGACGGTCACGCCGTCGAGTATAGCCACCGAGCGAAGGGCGCGAACAAGGCCCAGCATCTGTGCGCTGTCAGTTCTGTTCCATGTCCGTGCCGCGCGTGGACAAACTCACCGCCGTCTTACACGCCGAGTAGAGCGGCAGAGAATGCTCTGGCATGAGAGCCGTCGCGCTCGCGACGACGACTATGCTGCCACCCGTAGCCTGACTTCTCATTCTACTCAGACCAATCTTGCAGACGTTTACAGAACCGATCAGATTGACGTCGAAAACACCCTGCGAAGGCTGCTTGAGCTCGCCATGCTCGTCAAATTCATCGTCGAAGTAATTGCAATATTCCGATATCCCGCCGTTGACGACGACAATGTCAATCTGAGGGTACTTGCGGAACGCGGAGAGTAGATCGGACCACGAGGATTGATCGCACTTGAGGTATTCGATGTAAGGATTGCTGTCGCTTGAGGGCGGAGGCTGGATGTCCAGATTCGCTACTCGGGCTCCTCGTGCTGCCAGCAGCTTCGCGGTAGCTAATCCGATGCCAGAACTAGCTCCTATGGAATGTTAGTCATTTTGAGCTGGCGCAAGAACTGGATCAGAACGTTGTACCGGTGACTAGAGCGGTTTTGCCATCCAGGGAAGCATCGGGTGTTGACGTGAGATCTAGAGATGTCATACTGTCAGTGAGGACGGAAGTCGAAAGCTCGAGGTTCCACGTGGAAAAATGCAGCAAGATAAACAGGCTTTCATTGAGAGATGTCTGACCAACCCGGACGTTCTTGATCTGGCAATCTCCGGAGGCATTGGCCTTCGAGCTCTACTTGAGTTCATTTGCTATGTCAGCCGTAGGCTTGCTGAACCTCACTCTCATCTCAGGTTTCCACCAGTTGACATGCATGTGACATCTACTCTCCCACTCTTGTCCTGGATTCACGAGCTCCATGTTGAATGCGAGAATCATCTTGCACATCACCAGAGACGCTTCCACCAGAGCAAAGCTGGTACAGTACAGTTAGCAAAGAGACTAGCATGGGCTGCCAAATAATAAGTGACTTACTTTCGGCCTAAACATCCGCGTGGACCGAGTGAGAATGGCTGGCTTGCTTCTTTCCGGTCCTTGTTGTCTGGTGATAACCACCGCTCAGGTATGAAGTCATCGGGTTGCGAGAAGTTCGCTTCGTCGTGGGTCACCGTCCAAGCGCTGGTATATATCTCTGTCTGTAAATCGCGTCAGCCGCGGTATACGACTGTGATTGAACGAAATACGTACACCGCTAGGGATCCATCTCCCGTCGATCTGGACTCCAGGAGAAATTCGTGGGAAACCTTGCGCGCCTGGAGGGAAGATGCGCAGACCCTCTTGTACCACCGCCTGGAGATACGGTAGCTGTAGAGCAGACATCGCATTGACTTCGTTTGCGGCTTTGTACCGTCCGCGGATCTCGTCTTGTAGCTTGCGCAATGTTTCCGGGGTTTTGCAGAGATAAAATGTGGTTGCGGCGAGAAAACTCGAGATGGTCTCACCGCCAGCGACACTGTCGAGGAACTATGCAGTCAGTGTGTGCTCCGTGAGTTGTGGGCTGTACAGCGGCATTCTTGCTGCTACTCACACTAGGGTAGACGAATGGGCGTTCAGCTCCTCTTCCGATACCTCGCCGGCCTTGACTTTTCCGACAAGGTTAGTCATGAAGTCTTGTCTGTCACAAGTGCTCTGTAAACGCCTGCCCAGAGTTAGCATTCACGGCACACCATGAGCAGATACCAGCTGACCTGTTGACAAGTTCTCGAGTATACGCCGCGTTCTTCGCTTGAACGCCCGACGTGAGAGGAGCTATCAGTCGGCCGATGGTCATGATAAAAGGCAGCCGTCGCAAATTGTCAATGAGCGTGACGAAGAACAGGTACTTGGTCAGCATCTCGAACCAGAAGTGTGGAGCTTCTGCGTACAACTCGTTAGCGACTTGGGCCATCTCATGGAGCTAGTATGCCGAACTTGCCATTTTCAATACAATGGAACGTCTCGCCAAATGCCATCTCACCGAGGATGTCAAACGCAATCATCTCATACCAATGCCTCATGTCCAGTCCAGCTGGCGAGTGTCCCAATCTCTCGATCTTCTCAATCATTGCGTTGACACATCTTTGGATCGTATCTTCCTGTTCCAGAAGTGCTTTTGTGGAGAAAGCAACGGTCAAGTGTTTCTTCATTCGGGCATGCCGCCTTGGGTCGCGCTCGCTCCCGATGCATTTCGAGTCGTAGCCTGCAGAGAACACGTCGTAGAAGTCGCTCTTGATGCAATGTTGTTGGCCTGTGGGTGGGTTGCCATATATGGCTCTCCAGGACTCCACGGAAGCAAAAGAGAGTTCGTTTGGGGAGACCCGAAAAACGGTACCTGGCCGTGTGAGTGCCCGAACGAAGTCAGATTGCTGCTATGAACACACCACACACGTACCGTATCTGCGGTGCTCGTTTTGAATGGACCGATGAAAGCGCCCTCTCGTTGAGTGCCAAAAGCGCCAGATCTGTGACCTACGTGTCAGTCTTGGAAAGAAGCGATGTTGTAATAACTGCGGGTCGGACTTGCCAACGTCGATCTTGCAAGCCAAGGGCCTGGGAACGACGATAACGGATGGAACCAGGTGTTGTACACAACACATCCCCCGCAATACAAAGCAAGTAAGGTGGTGGCTAGGATTAGTCTGTTATACCACTGCCCATCGGCCAGTGCTAACGGATTAGACGAAGATGCCATCGTTATGCTGAACGAAAGCCGTTCCTTGAAAAGCACAATCTTGTGTATGTACTTTGACTTATGATGAGCTCGTTGCGGATCGCGTGCGGCAACTCTCGCTAATGGACTTAGCGCATGCGGCCTTGAAGCGTCTCTCAAAAGGGAACCTCCGGTGCTGCAGGTACCAGATCCACACCTGCGATGATCATCAACAAAAAAATATCACACACAGAACGGCTGGGTGTCTCAATCGCTGACCGTTAATCCGACAGACTTAATCCGACAGACTTCACAACAACGTTCAGACAAACAGACAAACGCCAAACATGGGTTCAGCGCAAGAGCCCAATGTGATCCCACTATCGCCATTTGACAATACGATGGTGCGGATTTACTCTTACATCCTCTACATCCTCGAAACGCAACCAGGTTGCGATATCAAAAAGATCCATGCCCAGCTTGAGACGGCATTCACACGCACGATTGAGGATCTTCCATTCCTGAGTGGAAAGTTGTGCTTAGTGACAGGTGACACGTCCGCGGGAGGGTCGAAGGGTAGGCTGGAGATTCGACTTCCAATCAAGAAAGACACGATTGAGGGACCGCGGGTGAAGTTCAGTGATCTGCGCGAAGAGCTGGACCTGGAAGATCTGCTCGATGCAGGCATCCCAGACGAGGAGTTGGATGGCAACAAATTGAATGCTGCATCTTTGTTTGCGGACTTCGAGCACGGCGCGGATGTTGTCGTGTGTCAAGCCAATTTCATTGAAGGCGGGTGCATCCTTAGCATCGGCATTCACCACTCGGTTTGTGATGGAGCCGGGCAGATCACTGTCATGAAGACGTGGGCAGAGCATATGCAGCGACTGGACACCTCTCATGCATCAACCTCGTCGTCAACTGTTCTGGATCCCCTGGTGGCCGACAAAGAAGTGCTTTCAAGACTGTGGAAGGATGCCGGCAATGCTGCGCGGCCCGACGCATACAAAGACGCTTCTGAGGATCTCTGGCGCTTCTTGGGCGTTAACAACATCGCCAACCCCATCTCTTCAAGCTTGGCTGGCGAAACTCCAGCCTCAAGTGAGCCGATGGCGACCAGCATCTTCTACATCTCGAAGGGTGATTTTGCAGCCATGAAGAAAGAAGCCTCGGCCGGCCAGGGGAGTGCTGACGATGTTAGCAAACCGATAACCGCTAACGACGCACTCATGGCATTTCTGTGGCAGGCTATCATGCGTGCACGATTCCCACCGGAGACCTTATCGCCAGCCGACAACACCGAAGCAATCCTAGACAGCACTTTCGATGGGCGTGGGACGTTTTCGAGCCAACTGCCACCTGCTTACATCGGCAATGTCGTGCTGATGAGTACAGCCACAATGCAATTGCGCGATTTGGTAGATCGCTCTGCATCGATAGCTGGGCCATCCAGGAGCGTCCGGCAAGCGCTGAGCGGCATCGACACTCGCGTCGCGCATGAGGCCTTCACCCTTGCCGACTCGTTGCCCGACTACACCAATATCACGTACCCATTCGCCACCTTTGCCGGTTGCGAGCTCTGCATCACGTCCTTGGTCAACTTCCCAGCGTACGAGCTTCAGTTTGGCGCGTCGTTTGCCAATGATGGCCGTCCGGTCTCGTTCCGCCCGCCCAGGTCAGAGTTCGCTGCCATTTGCCGACGATGCATGGCGTTGCCCAAGAGACAAGGTGGCGGCTTCGAGGTTCTGATTGCCATTTTTGCAAGCGAGATGGAACGCCTGCTGCAAGACGCGTCGTTCACGCGTTGGGCCAAGAGATCTTCGTAGAGAGGTTAAATTTTGTGGATAGCATTGACACGTGACCATATCCATGACTCTAGGACGGCAACACTTCGGCCAATTGCGGCGCCTTCTTCTTTCGTCTAGTCCGAGCATGCAGCACCTCTTTCGTCGCGCACCGAACTCGTTCACATACCATTTTCATCACGCACCGAGCGGCGTACCACGCGTACTTTTCGTTCATGCACCGACCGTCTGTAGTAATAGTGCCGCCCGGTACTACGCGCACGAGTTGACGGCATGCCTCAGGATGGTCAGGGACGCGGCGCTCACCTGGAGTGTGTAGCCGCGTGCCCGGTATACATGTAATCGATCGTGATGATGCAGAAAGGTAAGTGAAGGCGGAGTCTCATATCTCATCGTACATGCGTCGTCTCTTATTTTAGGATTGTTATAACTCTACAACGCTGCTGTTGGTGATTACACGTACCTTAGAAGACGATGACCGACGGCGACATACGTCAGCAATACCGCAGCGAACATTCAGGCACCATGAATTGCAATGGCCCGTATGTTGACCAGGACATTGCAATCATTGGGATGAGTTGCAAGGCTCCCGGAGAATCGACATCCCCAGAGAAGTTATGGGAACTTTGCGTGCAAGGCCGCAATGCCTGGTCGAAGATTCCCAGCGACCGTTTCTCACAAGCTGCTTTCTATCATCCGCAAAGCGAGCGTCCTGGCCAAGTTGGTTACATGCAATTGTCCTAGATCAAGCTCGTCCTTGCACTAAAGTCGCGGAACAGTCCAACGTGCTCGGCGCACATTTCCTTGATGAAGACATCTCGCTCTTCGATGCCCCGTTCTTTGGCTTCTCTGCAGAAGTTGCCAGTGTATGTATGCCTGTCACCGCTACCTGAGTACAACTAACCATGTGTAGAGTATGGACCCTCAGATACGATTGCAACTCGAATCTACCTTCGAGGCTCTGGAAAACGGTATGGCGCATGTTTAGACCCTCGCAATCTGACAACCGCTGACCCGTCAATATGTAGCGGGGATTCCCCTTGAAAAGATAGCAGGATCCAACACGGCGGTATTCGCTGGGTCGTTCTTCCGTGACTACTACGACAGCTTTATGCGAGATCCTGAGACATTGCCGCAGTCTTGTCTGACAGGGAACGGGGCTGCGATGCTCTCGAATCGCATCTCACACTTTTTTGACCTGCGTGGGCAGTCCGCCACAGTTGACACTGGCTGCTCGACCGGTTTGACCGCTCTCCATCTCGCTTGTGTGAGCTTGCGAGCGAAAGAGTCATCGATGGCAGTAGTGGGCGGTGCGAACGTGTTACTCAATCCGGACAATTTCGTCTCCATGTCCTGCCTAGGGTAAGTGATCTGGAAGTTGCTGCCAACATACAAGTCTGACTTCAACAGTATACTCGGTCCAACCGGCAAATCATATTCCTTCGACTCCCGCGCTGAGGGGTATGGTCGAGGTGAGGGTGTGGCAACCTTGATCATCAAACGCCTCTCAGATGCCATCCGTGACGGCGATCCTGTACGAGCCGTGATCAAGGCGACTGCCTTGAATCAAGATGGCAAAACTCCAACAATCACATCGCCCTCGCAGGACGCCCAGGAGAGTTTGATCCGGCAGTCTTACGAGAAATGTGGCCTCGATCCCAAAGACACTGTCTATATCGAAGCGCACGGCACTGGAACACAAACAGGAGACGGCTGCGAGTTCCGCGCTCTCTCGAACGTGTTCACCCCCGGGAGGTCTCCAAACGTGCCGCTCTATGTTGGCTCACTGAAGGCTAACGTGGGACATCTTGAGTGTGCCAGTGGCATTGCTGCTGTGATCAAAGGTGTACTGGTGCTCGAGCACGGCGTGATTCCTCCGTGCGCCAATTTTGAGCATGCGAATCCGCAGTTTGATGTCGAGAATGTTGCACTTCGAATACCGAGGGCTCCAATTCTGTGGCCTGAAGACGTGCCCAGACGGCTTGTCTCGATAAATAACTTTGGTGAGAGGCTGAAGGCTGCGCCCGACTTTGTCTGAAACAAGTGCTAAATTATTCTCCCTCTCTAGGCTACGGTGGAACCAATGCACATGTAATCATGGAAAGCAGTGCAAGGGCAGCAATTTGCGAGCAAGCTGCGAATGGTGCCAATGGTGTGAGTGCAGTCAGAGAACCCGGCCGGATTGACGAGCTCAGCATTGGCTCAACGAATGAAGCGCGCGCACGATTGTTCGTGATCTCCGCAAAGGATGAAGATACTGCGTGCCGAATGCGCTCCCAGCTCGCTGAATACGTATCAAAGGCTCTCGATGCGGGTCCTCGATTTCTTGAGAACCTTGCATACACCTTGTCGGCGCGACGAACACGCTTCAACTGGGTGTCAGCGATGAGCGCCAGCACAATTCCCCAATTGCAAGCCGCGCTGGAGTCATCTGAAGGCAAACCTTGCTTGGTCCGCAAAGTGCCGCGTATTGGTTTTGTCTTCAACGGGTACGTCGTTCAACATAAACACCTTGTGGTAAAGAACACCCTACTGATATATGACCCTCGATCCACAGACAAGGTGCCCAGTGGTTCGCTATGGGCCGCGAATTGATAGGAACATCAACAGCCTTCACAACAGCACTCCAGAGGGCGGAACGGTGTTTGCAGAACTTGGGAGCCGAATGGTCGCTACTGGAAGAGCTGACTCGTGTTGAGACCGAAAGCAGAGTCAACGAGCCGACCTTGAGTATGGCTTTAACAACTTCGATCCAGCTCGGCCTCGTGGAACTTCTCAGAGCCTGGGGCATCCAGCCCGCAGCTGTTACCGGCCATTCAAGCGGTGAAGCAGCTGCAGCGTATGCGGCGCGCGCCATCGGATTCGAGTCTGCGGTCGCAGTTTCTTACTACAGAGGTTTGCTAACCCAGAAATATCAAAAACAAATGAACCTCCAGGGCGCCATGCTGGCAGCCGGGCTAGGACCTGACGAAGCCCTGCCTTACCTTGACGGACTCTATTGCGGCCGAGCTGTAGTGGCGTGTATCAACAGCCCGTCCTCGGTGACTATTTCTGGAGACTGTGAAGCTATCGCAGAAGTCGAAGAGCGATTGGCCGCCGGCGGGATATTTGCACGCCAGCTGAAAGTTCGCGCCGCTTACCATTCACACCATATGCTGCCGCAAGTTGACGATTACCTGGCTCTGTTGAGCGCTAAATTTGATTCAACACCGGAGACCTTTGGAGATGTCAGATTTTCTTCGCCGGTGAGCGGAAAGACTGTGTGGTCCGCAGGCCAGCTCGGTCCGCAACATTGGGTTGACAACATGACGAAGCCAGTTCTGTTTGCGCAGTCACTCTCAAACATGTGCTACGGACAACTACAACCTAGTGATCTGGAGCAGCAACAGCTTGTTGATCTTATCATTGAAGTCGGTCCACACAGCGCGTTGGCAGGCCCAATCCGCCAAATTCTCAACCAGGCTCATCTGAAGGCGTGCGGGATATCTTACACAAGCTGTCTGGAACGGAACAAAAACGCTATCACCACGATGCACAATGTCGCATGCACGCTGATCATGCAAGGCTGCCCTGTGAGCTTGATGGAGATCAACTCTCTGGTAGATCAGAAATTGCCCAATGTCTTGCACGACCTACCATCGTACCCTTGGAATCACTCGAAATCGTACTGGAAGGAGCCGCGATTGAACAAAGTGCATCGCCTCCGTCAGCACGCGCCGCACGATTTGCTCGGCTCCAAGGTCCTCGGCGGCAACGATGCATCTCCTGTTTGGCGACATTTGATCACACCGTCGGGTCTCCCCTGGATCAGAGATCACGTGGTGCAATCTGAGATTGTCTACCCTGGAGCAGGTTTCATTTCGATGGCCATCGAGGCGTACGAGCAGATGTCGCCCTCGAGTCGTGAGGACAACCACATCTATCAACTTGCGAACATTTCGTTGAAGGCGGCATTGGTCATACCAGATGCGCCGGATGGTATTGAAGTCCAGCTTCGCTTCCACAAGCGTGACCAACGCTTCCTGGATTGTGACTCTTGGTGGGAGTTCGCTGTCGACAGCGTAGATCCCAGCGGCAAATGGCAACACCACTGCAGTGGATCCATTGCAAGGCAAGCCGAAAGACATCATACATCTTTTGTCAATGTCCAGCGAGTAGTTCAAGAATCTCAGAATGTGGTTAGCATCGATCGCTTCTACGACTCCTTCCAGAATCTTGGAATCGAGTACGGCCCGCTGTTCAGGAATCTCTCGAGTGTGACATTCGGTGATGGAACGGCAAAATGTGAGATGCGCACCGCGGATACCGCAACTACGATGCCGCTACGCTTCGAGAGCGCCCACATCATCCACCCTAGCACTATCGATGCACTCTTCCAGGCAATGTACGCCACGCTGCCAAACGCTGGGCAAGATTTCGATATGGCGATGATTCCGACCCAGATCGGCTCGCTGATTGTGCGTCCATACTTGCAAAAACGCTCTGGCGCCCAGATTCGCATCACAGCGTCTCGAAACCGGATGACTCGACAATCGTTTGATGCATCGCTGGTGGCATTCACCGACGGGGATGTCCCTGCTGTCGAAATCGACTATATGCATTGTCAGGCTATAGGAGCTTCGCTTCGAAAGACAAACCTCGCCCGTCAAACTGGAATCTGCAGCACAGTGCATTGGCGAGAGGACTTCACTCTCAGTGACTCGGATCGTTACGCATCAATGTTGCTGATGCCACCTGATGAGGCGGAGCTGCGAATCATAGCCGATGCGAAGCGCGCGTCATTCCATCTTATCCACGACGCCCTGATCGCCTTATCCCCAAATGATATCGAGAACTTGGAATGGTATCACAAAGCCTTCCACAATTGGATGCTCTACCAGGTCGAACTAGCAAAAGCAGACAAGCTTGCTCCACGCAGCTCCAAGTGGCTGAAAACCAGCGCAGGCGTCAAAGAGATGCTCATCGAAAAGGTTGCGGCTTCCAGTGTGAGCGGAGAAATGGTCGTGCGTATCGGCAAGAACCTTCTGCCCATCTTGCGCAAAAAGACTGTTCCGCTGCAGTTGATGCTCGACGGCAAGCTGCTCTACGCCTACTACGAGAAGGCATTGCGGACCAGTCGCTCGTATGCTCAAATTCAGCAACTTGTCCAGCTCATTGGCCATAAGATGCCTCGCGCGAACATACTCGAAGTTGGCGGCGGCACAGCAGGCTGTACCGTACCGGTGCTCAAGGCTCTTCGCGTTGCCGCTAACAACGCAAATCCTGGTTTCCAGCACTACATGTTCACGGATGTTTCTTCCGGCTTTTTCGAGATGGCTCGAGAGAAACTTGCCGAATGGGGCTCAATGATCACGTACCGACCACTTGACATTGAGCAATCACCCGAGGAACAAGGCTTTGTCCCTGGAACCTACGATATCATCGTTGCCTGTCAAGTCTTGCACGCCACGAAGTCGATGACGAAGACAATGACGAATGTCCGCAGCCTCTTGCGCCCGGGTGGAAAGCTACTCATGGTTGAGACAACGAAAGACGCGCTCGATGTCCAGATCATCTTTGGCACCCTTCCAGGTTGGTGGTTGAGCGAAGAGGCGGAGAGAAAACACAGCCCTTCTTTGAGCATAGACTTCTGGAGCCGCGTCCTGCAGCAAACCGGATTCAGCGGACTCGATTGCTCAGTCACGGACTCTCAGGACTTGGGGAATTACTCGCAGAGCGTGTTGCTATCAACAGCAGTGGGTAAAGAGCTCATCGCGCCAATTGCCTCTATCGTCATGGTCTACACTGGCCAGCGGCCTCCCGAATCTTGGGTTCGAGCTGTGGCTCACGAGATCGACTCGCTTTCCGGCTCTCCGTTGTTACTCTTTTCTCTCTCTGAGGCGGTCAGATTGGTTTCGGATAGAATCTGCCTTCTGGTAGATGACCGAGAGCGGCCACTTTTGGCGAACATCGAAGAGACTGACTTTGATGCGCTCAGAACGGTTCTCACCAATGCCAAGGGAGCTCTTTGGCTACACTATGGCGGCGCCATGGCCAGTCCACTCCCCACGGCTGCCCTCGTACAGGGGCTACTACGGGTGCTTCGTTTTGAAAACAACGCAAAGCGTTTCGTCTCTCTCGACATGGATCCTGCCGCTGCCCCGTTTTCGCCAACTTCAAGCCGTAACGTCGGCGCAGTGATGCGCGCTTGCTTTGACATGCACCAGTCTCAAGAGAATGTTGAGTGCGAGTATGCAGAAAGAGACGGAATCGTCTTCGTCCCTAGATTGCTCGAGGCGGTCGAAGAGAGTAAAGCTGCTTCAAGCATAAAGTTCCTGACTATGGAACCTGAGATGCGACCGTTCAAGGACGCGAAGCGAGAGATCGTTCTGGAAATTGGCACACCTGGCGCGCTAGACACCCTTCGTTTCGTGGAACGCTTTGTTCCCGATCATCTGGACGATGATTTTGTCGAGATCGAGTCGAAAGCTTTCGGTCTCAATTTCCGCGATGTCATGGTCGCAATGGGTCAGCTCGACTCCGACAAGATGGGTTTCGAGTGCAGCGGTATCGTCACCAGAGTCGGGAGTGCTGTGAGGTCGGTCATGCGAGGCGATCGCGTCTGCGCCTTGCTTCGGGGAGATTGGGCAACATCTAACCGCGTGCATGAGTCCAGCGTGGTGAAGATGCCGGATTCAGTGTCTTTTGAAACGGCGGCCTCCATCCCCGTGGTCTACGTAACGGCGTTCTATTCGCTATTCACGATTGGAAGACTCGAGCAAGGTGAATCTATCCTCATCCACGCCGCCGCTGGAGGTGTAGGTCAGGCCGCTGTTGCGCTCGCAAAGCTGGCCGGTGCGAAGATCTATGCCACAGCTGGCTCGCCAGAGAAGCGCGAGTTCCTCGCCAATGAGCTCGGCATACCGGCCGACCAAGTCTTCTCAAGCAGAGACGCGGCTTTTGCGGAACGAATCATGGCTGCTACCAATGGCCAAGGCGTCGATGTGATTCTTAATTCGCTGTCGGGTGATTTCATGCAGTCGAGCTGGCACTGCATCGCCAAATTCGGTCGTTTCGTCGAGATTGGCAAGAAGGATATCGAGCAATCCAAGCGTCTGGACATGAATCCATTCACGCGAGCGGCTTCATTTACGGCAGTTGACCTATTGCATCTTGGGGAGGAGAGGCCTCTCGTCGTCGCCAAAGTCATGCGCAGCGTCTTCGAACTGCTTGAGAATGGCAGTGTTCTGCCTGTAAAGCCCGTCACCGTTCTGCCTATTTCGCAGATCGGGCGTGCCTTCAGAATTATGTCACAAGGTTTGTTCATCATTCAAAGTAACGCATCTGAGACTATGCTGACTGACTCGCAAACAGGCAAGCACACAGGCAAGATCGTGATCAAGTCAGAGCCTGATGACTTGGTTCCGGTAACTATCCGTCAAGCCGCGCTCATTGGACTGATCCACTCTCTAACATGCGTCCCAGGTCATCCTTCAGCATCAACCGATCAAGTTGCGATCCGACGCCACGTATGTTGTTGCTGGCGGACTTGGTGGTATTGGACGCTCGGTCTCCAGGATGCTGTTCGCGAAAGGTGCAAAACACCTGCTATTACTGTCTCGTTCTGCCGGCAAACGCACATCAGACGGGGACTTCGTCCACGAGCTGAGAGAATTGGGGTGCCATGCGCTTGCGCACCCATGCGACATAAGCTCCAAGGATGATCTCGCCGCTGCAGCAAATATCTTGCGAGAGCACTCGATGCCTCTAGTCCGCGGTGTGATTCACGGTGCCATGATACTGGAAGACTCTATCTTTGAGCGCATGACTTACGACAACTGGCGCGCAGCCGTGAGCCCCAAAGTTGATGGAACCGTAAATTTGGCAGAGCAGTTCGAGAACCTGGATTTCTTCGTCATGCTGTCGTCTCTCATAGGCACCTCTGGTCACTCGAGCCAAGCCAACTACGCTGCCGGAAGTACCTTCCAAGACGCTTTCGCACGCTGGCGCGCATCTCAAGACCTGCCCGCCGTCTCACTCGATCTAGGCTTCGTTGGAAACGTCGGGTACGTCGCTGATCGGGGTGGCGTGGCTGAGCGCTTGGCGCAAACCGGCTACCGACAACTGAGTGAGCAGGATGTCCTCAACTTAGTCGAGTCCGCTATCCGCAATCCGAGGCGAAGCATCGACACAAGCCAAATCATCACCGGCATTGCCGCCTTTGATGAGACGCATACGGACGTTCCATGGCGGCAGGAACCACGCTTCACGGCCCTCCGAACCGTGACGTCCAGCGACGCGGACGCTGACCGCCAGCTTCAAGCCTCGAGCAGAAAGGATGGCGCCTCGTCCAAACGGAGCGTCCAGGAGTCTTTGAATAAGGCGAACAACTGGGCAGAAGGTGTCGAAGTTGTTATTTCGGCTATCACGAGCAAGCTGTCTGAGATGTTCATGGTGCCTGAGAAAGAGATCGACCACAGCAAGCCACCCAGCGCGCTTGGTGTCGATTCGCTGGTGGCAGTCGAGCTGCGGAATTGGCTCTTTACGCGCTTGCAGGCTGAGCTGTCCATCTTCGACGTGCTGCAGAGTGAGTCGTTGGTGAGGCTGGGGGAGGTTACGGCGGAGAAGAGTAAGCTTGTGAAGCAGGCTGGATTGGTGGCCGTAGCTGTTTAGTAGTGTATGTACGAAGCGCCGTCCGAGTACGCCGTAACACACCTCCAAACCCTCACAAACGAGCGTCAAGTCTCCTAAATTACCGTGACATCAAGCCGCGTATCAAGCCGCTTGATTGATGACATTTTGGCCTCATCAATCAGGTCGCTGGATCGAACGAAGGGACTTCTCATCAATCAAGCGGTCAAAGTACCCTTTACAGTCAAGATCTTGACTGTTGCATTGCAAATCATGTAGCTCTAGTAAGTCGCCCGGTTCAGTATGCAAGGATGGTAAAACGGACGCGTGGGAAAGTCTTAATACGCAACGAAGGACTGAAATCCAATCATGTGAGCTTGCCGTATCATTCCTCCCTCGCGATGCGCAAGCCAAAAAAAACATCACGAACTCCTTTAATGCTAGCCACCGAACACATCTAGTCAACAAAATTCCAAAAGCAGTCGTCTCTACCCAAAGTAAGAAGAGTCGTCTCCCACATACAATCCGAGTACCTTGTCCACACGAAGTGACGTGACTTGTATTCTTCTCGGAGTATCTTTTCCGTACTTAACAGCATAAGAATCGGCCGGTTCGCCTTTGTCAGGCCCTGTCTCGTCATATGGCTCCAGATCAAGGCAGGCAACACGGTTGATCGTGCTCATGTAAGTCACGTCGTTCCTGGTCCTCCGGACGTTGAGGAAGATGAGATGTTCTCCGGTGATATTCATGATCTTGAGGACAATGAAGCCGCTCGCCATGATGGTGGAGATGTGGGCTGGCAGGTTGATAGAGAATGCAGCGTCTGCGTCGGCCGTCTTTCGAGCGAACAGTCCATTGTAAGGCCCTTTGGTGCGCAGGATATTCTTCCACTCTTGGAGAAGTAGGAAGGACAATACGGTCTGTTCGTCGATTCGGCTTGCCTTGCGAAGCTCTTCAAGAGTGCGGCAGATGACATGTCCGCGTATGAAGTGGTTCCAGGGCCACTCTTTGACCTTCATGCCTTTTGCGACCAATAGGATAAGGCCGGTGAGTAGCCAGCAGAAGAGGGTGATATTAAAGGGGTCGACTCCGGCGATGCGATTGCGTACGGTAAACGGTATGGCAAGCGCGCCACCGAGAAACAACAGCGCAAAGGTGACGACGATGCTGACATACCAGCGACAGCTGACCCTTATCGAGTCTTCCGAAACCACCCATCGATCCATCTTGGCTTTGTCTTTCTTGTACCGGATCCTCGCCGTCGCGGACTTTCTTTGAGCAGAAAGCTTGTCGGGACTGTCCTCTTCGTATTGCCCCAAAAGCAATTTGAAATCACTGTACGCTGTACGTCCATCAGTATATGTTCAAGCGGCACATGTCTCAACGGAACTTACGCTGTATGCCACGACTCAGCGGACTTCTGGCGAAAGAGACGACATCCGCATGCTCGTCTTTGATCCCTGCGTTGTGAAGTTTCGTTTCTTTTTCGCGCCAAGCAAACGTTGAAATATCGAACGACGCATGGAAGTCTTTGCGAGGTCCTTCGAATTGCTTGACCGGGTCGTCCTCGCTCGAGCAACTAGCCGCAAAACTGATCAGATTCCCAAGAGTTGCAGCAGTCGTTGCGGCACTCAAAGCCAGTGGCACCATGATGGAAAGCACGTCGTCAGCCTTGGTGACATAGAATGGTTTACCATCAAGCTCTTCCAACCACTCGCAGACGACACGTGTACCTGTGATATCCACTCCTGGACCAGTGACCTCTGATGACTTCGAACGAACTAGCTGGACATTTTTCAAGGTAAGCCTAAGAGAGGTGTACAGGGTGTGAACGTCAAATCGCTCCCCAGAAGCTGAGATTTCGCCGAGCCTATCGCATGTGACGATAGTAAGCGGTCCGCCGATGCCTGCGCGATAGACCGAATTGTGAACCTGGAAACAATCCGGCTTCGCATGCTTCATCTCTGGGAGCAATATGTCATTGAGGATTCGTCTCATCATCAGCCAGATTCTCCTGTTGTAGAAAGTTTTTTCCTCGTGGTAACGGTTGCTTGCATCAGTCTCTGTATTCAGTGGGTCGACATTTGAGGATGAAGACTCAGCAGTGCCGAGCGAGAGTTTGACGGCCAGAGTCGACGAGCTTTTCTCTTCGTTGGTTTTCAGTATGTTCTCGACTGCGTCAGCCGCATTTGTGATGCTGAGTAGTGCGGAGGCCTGGGTGTCCCTTGAGAGATATTTGAGCTTGACTGCACAACTGGCGAGGCACGATAGAACTTGTTGACTCCAGTAGTCACCGACAGCTGTTCGCATCAACGTGCGGGCCACATTGGCGGTTATGTAATCCACAAACAAGTGGTACAAGTGGGCATTGTAATCCTTGGAACCAACAATCTTTGGCGCAGAATCATATACCTTGCCCTGATCTGCATCATCCCCAAAGCGACCCCTCAGACGACGGCTAGCATGGGTGTAGTTGTTGACGCTCTCTTTCATATCAGAGTAAAGGCAGTATCTGAGCGAAATGGAGGCATTGTCGAGGCGCATGATGCCCATCGCCACCTTGATCTGATCGGCAACCTTGACGATCTCCTTGTAAGCATCGTCCAGTCTTGGACTTAACAAGCCTTTGCTGTCAAAGGGGAAAGCGTCCTCTCTGTAGACAGCATGAACAAGACGCTTGATCTCGGCTTTGAGGTATTGATGTTCTTGAGCCTCCCGCAAGCCATAGATCGAAGGGTCGTTGTACTGCTTGAGATGCTGAATTTTCGTTGCGTTGAGTGTGAAGGTTTTGTGATGCTGGGTCGTCTGGAAGATTTCATCTTCGTCAAGCGTGATGTGCGCCTGCAATGGTATCTCACGGCTGAGGCGGGTCTGAACGGAGCTGAGACAGTCAGTAAGTAGGTGAGTACGCCAGTGACAAGTCCAAGTCCTCTCCAGGCTATGTAAGAGGTACACGTACGGATTGGCATTAGGATCCGGCTGTTCACGTGCTGAGCCTGAGCCATTCTGTTGCTCCAAAGCGCCATTCAGACTGTCCGAAGTGGAAGAGGGTTCTCTTGGGTTCGTTCCGCGCCGCCCGCCCCTCAAGAACGACATCATGTTCGAAATGGGAATAGCGGCGAGGTGGTTGGTGGACCGAGCGTCTGGGGCGACTTTGGTGCAAGGTGCAAGGTCCAATGTCCTTTACAACTACAGTTCTGAGCGTACGACGCAGTGGTTGTTATACCTCTCTCTTTCCACACGTATACGATCGAATCAAGCATCCTGCAACGATCCGAAGGCTATGCAAACCATAGCCACATTCGCCATTCAATACCTTATCAATAATGAGAGTGAGACTGCAGACCTGCAACTTCGCTAATGACAAGCGCTGTACAGAACCAGAACCACAGTTCAAAGGCTGAGGCAAGTGTTAAGTCAGGCGAGGCGTACATCACACTCGTCTTACTGGCTGCTTGTTCTGGCACACTGCGGCGGCGCAGCCTACCAGGCTGAAGCGTCCTCAAGCACACATGAACGGTACAAGTGCACGTCACTATGGTCAAGGCGGCACTCGACGCTTCCGGTGAACCAGAACAACCTCGCATCTCCAGGGAAGGACGCGCCGCTTACTTCTTGTCACACGCCGAGTTGCCGCAAAGCACTTGTCGGGCTGTATAGAGGTCGGCTTGCAACCGGAATCGTCAAAATGTCGCTTGCTCTCCAACAGCGACTAATGTGCGCGGGCTGCTCGCTCATGCAACATCTCTGCGCCCTCAATGTACATAGTGAAGTATGGCTGAGACACTGATACGATCGAGTTGCAGAATGATCTTCGCTTACGCTGCCACTGTCTTTGCGTGTGTCTGCGCCGGTTCCTTTGGGGCTGTGTGCCGCGCATAGCATCACAGGAGCACACATCAGACATATAATCAGGCTGAACTGCATCAGTATGATGTGCTGTCGAGAGGCTGTGCAAAGGAGAGTGTCACCTCGTCGGCTGTTCTATGGCTGCCTTGTCTTAGCTGCAATAGTGTCTTCGTGCCGACGTTGCGCCTGCGGGCGACTATAAAGAAGTCACTCGTGTCAAGTGAACCACAACTTTGACTACAATTTATGTTAACCTCCACTGTGGTGGCTTCAACCGCAAAAGTTCAGTTGTTCCTCTCAGCCTGCGTGAATCACGGTCATGGCAGACCTATTCGACATGTATCGACAGACTGGCGGTACAGCTCTGACTGATGACTCAACAGGAGCGGGTACTGATCCCAGCATTGTGGATCTTACCGCGACCGCAGGATCTGGTCGTGAAGAACCCGCAGTGGTGCTAACCAGCACTTACAAGCGCCCGCGGACCGACAACGGCCAATGGAAGGAAAAGGCCCTTCGTGTCATTCGCCGCATCGACAAAGAGGGCAACGACGCAGGCGTCAAACTCGAGATATCCTCTCCTTCCATACAGAAAGCGCTCATCAAGGAATTGTCAAATTATACATTCCTGAACTTGCAGGCCAAGCCAATCGTGATTGCCAAACCCTTTGCGCCTCTATTCCATTGCCAGGATGCGCTCCTAGAGTACGCCAAAGCGCCCGAAAGGACACCGGAAGAGGTTGAGCATCTGAATCTTCTCACGAAAACCTTCTACGACGCCTACATGCGGAAGCCTATGGAGCACTACAAACAGGGCATCACAAATGGAATGGTGATCTTCTCTCACCTCTGGATGCTTTTTCCTGACGGCGATGACATTCTCGTCCAGACGCCCCAATACGGAGAGATCAGACGGGTGGTGGAATGCGTCGAGGAACTTGACGGGGGTTTTATGATTTACACATGGAGATGGGGTTACAATGCCGGAAAGTTCGGCCCCTGCTTAGAAACGCTGAAGATCCCAGCATACACCGGAGGCCGGGCGATCGATCAACTACCCTACTACCCCCTAAAGATGTTGACCAAACTGGACCAGGATGCGATCAGGCAGAAGATGATCTCGCGTGGACACCGATGGCGACACATGATCCAACCAAGCTACAAAGAGTACAAAGGTAATAACCGACCTCACATGCGGGTGTGGAGGGAAACAAGACTGACATGCAGATAGGATGGATGTGGACGGCGCGCAGCAAAGGGGAGAGCCCTAAGGGAGAATCTGACCTTGACGTTTCATGGGTAGGTCAGAAGCGATTGTCGTTTCCACTGCACGAAATGACATGATTTGTAGAACCAAGACCGCATTATGATTGATCAGCAACTTTACTCCGAGTCTGCGTGCTCCTTGGACGATCAGCTCGTTGGAGTGCAAGGCTACAAGCTTATGACGCGTGAACACCGGACCAATGTCTTCGGGGGTGTCTACACAAACGTACGCAAGATCAGATTCGACCAAGCCAAGTGCCACGAGGACAAAGGCTACAAAATGACAGACGATCACGCCTTGCTCTCTCCTGCGCGAACAAAGGGGTTTTCGCTGTCCGAGCGAACGTTCGCTTGGTTTTTGGTTGAATGCATTAGCGAAGTGAACTTCCGAAAAGATTCCTTCGACAAGCTCGCCATGGAGCCCGGTCCGAAAAACATGGTAAAAGCACTGACCCGATTCCATGCCGCTGACAAGAACAAGTTCGAGGATATTGTCAGAGGCAAAGGTCAAGGAATGGTTGTCTCTTTGGAGGGACCTCCAGGCTCCGGCAAGACATTGACTGCTGGTGAGTACATAGTTGCACCGATCTTCTTTTGGGGGTAAACTGACTCTTTCACAGAGAGTGTAGCCGAGTTGACGGAAAAGCCTTTCTATACAATCAGCACTGGGATACTGGGCACGAATGCACGAACTGCAGAACACACCCTTCGTGCTATATTCAAGCGGGGCGAAAGATGGAATGCTGTGGTTCTGATTGATGAAGCCGATCTGTTCCTGGCCAAGAGAACATCGCAAGACATCGACCGCAACGCGCTTGTCAATGTGTTCCTGCGCAACCTGGAGTACTATCAAGGTCTCATTTTTCTCACCTCTAACCGGGTGGAGGAATACGACCATGCGTTCGACTCGCGCATTCACCTACACGTCTCCTTCGAACAACCCGACATTGCGGTCCGCACGCAAATCTGGAAAAATTTCATCCCACCGCATTGGCCAGAGTCTGCTGCTGAGAAATTGGGCAAAGAGCTGCAACACATCAACGGACGAGAGATCAAGAATCTGATGCGGACTGCCACTCTACTCGATCAGAGCGCCGACCACGAATTGGGTCAGGATCTGATCCGCAGCATCTATGAGGCCAACCTCAAGTGTCGCGCTGTCACGGCTCAGTCAGGACAACCTGCAGCCGGTAGTTAAGTCACTTGATTTGTTAGCTAGCTCGAGTTTCGATGGGGGCACCATTTGTTTAGGGAGTAGGTTCACGATCTCGGATTTGTTATATCTACGATCAAAGTGGCCAAGATGCAAAATTGAAACTTGTCGCTTTGAGTCCACATGGCCATCTGTTTTATCAAGACGCAATCTCGGGGATTTTCTCCTTCCGCTGCTTCCTTTTCCTGTAAACAAGGTATCCAATCACCCCAGCGATGGCGAGCACCCCTCCCACACCACCTCCCACGCCACCGGCGATAGCGGCAGTATTTGATCCGTCATCTGATCCGTCATTCGAGTCACCAGTTGATGTTGACGCGGTGCTCTCTGCCGCAGGCTTTGGGTCACTTGATGAACCAGACCCTTCGCTTGATGTTGCGGGTGATGGATCGCGGGTAGGCGAACTTTGAGGTTTGTCGCTCGAAGCTACTGCACCGTTACTGGTAGTCGAGCTATCGCCGGCGGTGTCGTCCGAAGTAGCGATCTCAGTAGTAGTTGACGACTCAGTCGACTCCGCGATCGAAGAGACCTCCGACGTAGTCGATGTAGTCGTCGTCTTATAGACGCTGACTGTCCAGGACTCCGCGTTGCCGCAGAAGAACGATGTGTATGTTCCATCGAGTGAAACAGGATCTGAGATTGACATAAGAAGTGTGCCGCATATTGGGTAGTCCGAACCGCTGTATTGGAATTAGCAAGATATTGGCGTTGTGGGGACGTTGTTATCATTGCGGAACTCACCAGTACCACGTTCTCTCATATGTGGTTTGCGCAGTGGGCGTGAAGGCGGTGTTGATCGCACTGCCGTAATCAACGCACGCTACGTACGCAGAGGTCGCACAGGCCGGTATCACCTGGCCGTCGGTCTGTATTGGACAGCAGACTGGCCCATAGTTCCCGCCATTCTCTTGATCGTAAGCACACCTTTGATCTGATGGGCACACCAACGGCTCTTCGGGATCCCAAGTCTTATAGCCACATACGACTGGCTCCGAGGCCTGTCGTGGAAACAACATGTCTTCGTTCATGAAACCAAAGCGCCCTCTTGTTGGAGGTGAGGTGGGCGCTGGCATTGCGGCGACGGCCTCGCCATCGTAAACTTTAGGCGTAGGACGGATGAGGTTGCCTTTGGCGTGGGTCAAGATCTGGAGCACTGTCAGAAGCACCAACACGATGGTGGTTTGGAAGAAGCCCATTGTGAACGATCGCAAACGAACGAAGTAGGAATTGGTCGAGCATCCAGTGCACAACGATTAGTACTATAAAATGTGCATCAGGCTGAAGTGCACGTTTGGTTTCTCACAACCTCGCAATCTCCATTTACATTGCCGTCCTCGGTTGGCGCATGCATGTCCATTCACCGGTTCCCTGGCTCGACAGTCGGTGCCCACGACGCCCTCATTTGGATTGTTTGGGTCCATGTATGCATCTCTAGGGCTTTTCCCTCCGCGTCTAATTCGGGGCGAGGCCATGTGTTGGGCTCCTGTCATGTGCGCAATGATAACACAGCGGACAGCCACAATCACATTCTCCACCCATATGCATAACGAGGCTCTCTTATCTACCTATTTGGGGGCCAATTTCTCTGCAAGCCACGCTGCTGACAAGCCTTTCAGCTCTTCGCTTAAACACGAATGCATGCCAGGGTTGTAGAATGCACGTTCTGAGCGGGAATTGATCGGCGGTGGCGCTCTGCAACCCGATAGCTGCACGGCCTCCTGTATGGCACCAAGTTGAGACTCGAGAGGCCAGGCGTGACTGGGTCGACGTACCTACTCACCAAAGGCTCATGCCTATCGATTGACATCGGCAACATCTCAAAATCCACGATATTAGACAGCTTGAGCCAAAAACGACGTGCCCTTTACCAGCACATCGTCAGTCCTTCGAAACTGGATCCTATGATGCCCATCGACGGAGGAGTCACCACGGCTCTGTCTGCCGTATCAGGCGGACTAGCGATGTCGATCAAGATCACGGAAAAGGTCTTCGAAATACTCGCTGTCGGGGAACAAAGCAGAAGCCTGCTCGCCACCATCAACCAAGTTAACCGACAACTCGAAACCGCCCGAGAACTACGAGAACAAAAGTCCGGGCTTTTGTCGAAGACCGAAGAGCTGTCGATCGAACAGACCTTCAAAAGCACCGAAGAGGCCCTCGAGCACGTCGCAAAACTGGTCGAGAAGACGCGCGTGGATCAGCAGATCTACGGCGGGAAGGTGGGCTTCTATAGCCGAATGCATTTCGTCTTGAGGGACTCGCCCAACATCGTAAGACCAGTGACAGCCCATGTTACAATGCCGTCTTGACTGACCAAATTAGTTGGTGAGCCTCACACAGCTTGGAATTGCCAACCAGCAACTCAACACGACAGTGATACTGCTGTCTCAACGCCAAAATCCACGCATCGTTATTGCGGCAGCAGTGCAAGCGCAAGACAACACCACTGCTGTATCCAACTTCGGCCTCGAGCGAAAACAGCCCCCAGGGTATGAGGAGTCTCAGATGATTGCCGCGATTCGCCAAAGGAACCTACGCAAGCGAGCGAGCGCCGCGAGCGCTCTGGGAGTCGCTGCTGCTGCCGCTGCTCCCAACCCAGCCATGTACAACAATCCCCAACTCCATGCAAGCCCGAGTACGCAAAGTCTGCCAGTAGAGCTAGCTGCGGACACAATCATTGCAGACAGAGCAGAGCATGTTTTAGATATAGACTTTGACAAGCTGTCTATCACCTCTTCGCTCTTAGATGGGTTGTGCGATGGCAGCCAGCACTCCCGACGTGAATCTTCTTCGGCGACGACGTCGAGTCTGGGGCGGGCAAGGTCGAGGCGATGGATGGAAGCGCACTATGGCTGAGAGATGAACGAGCGTTCTTTTTACCATGCTTAGCTTTTACGAGTGACGATAAATCTCTTCTTCCAAGAAGTTCAGTACGCTTAAGTTCAGCCTGACAAAAGCTGTGATGTGAAGATATTGCCTACCCTTTCACCTGTCGCGCCGGGTTCGATGCGTCGTGGGTCGCACCAAGACCTGCGGCGCTCCAAGAATGTGCCCACGCTCATCGACGATCTTGTTGAAACCAGGCATGACCACGAAGCCTTCAGTCTCGCCCGCCCCGCGGGACTTGCGTTGATACCGCTCAAACTTGAACAAGCACGCCTGCGATGCGATTGTCATTCCGACGTCGTAAGCAACACCAGCAATCTCCATGAGATTCTGCGCTGCAAGTGCTGCTTTGTCTGGAGAAGTCTCCCAGTTGCGAAAAGCAACAGAAAGGTCGTTGATGATGCTTGTGATGACTTGTCGTCTATGGTCTGCCAGAAGAGGCTCGTCGGCTAGCTTCGGCAATAGGGAAGATGTCATGGCTTTCCAGATTGCATATGCCTGGCGGGCGGCTGGACGAGGCATTAGTTGTGAACTCTGTGGCAATTGGCAATTTTGCGAGTCTTACCTTTCGTGTCCTTCTCGCTGTCAGGATCCGATGTAAGCTTGCGAGGCAAAGATGCCAGGTAGATTGGGAGGATCTTGCTGCTTGGGTCATCCCCGGGCGTGATGCTGCTCGTCAACGCAAAAGCAATGCAGTGCTTGATTGCAAGCATCTGCATGTTAGGGTCCATCATCAATTCTGGTAAAGGAGCAGGCAGTAACTTCGTGTCTATCTTTGCGAGTGAATCCACATCAGAAGTTGAGATCTGGAGTGACTTCCGAGCATAGAAATTGTCGACATGCAATGCAACTCGGTCCAGTAGAGATTTGACAACGGAACTCATTTTCTCGTCATCAGCGGGTTGCGGGATCAACCTCTCCCACGCAGGCGTCACTGTCGAAGGCCCCGGAGACTTCCTATTCGATGCGCCATGGGTCGACTCAATGGATTTGCTTCCTCTGGTCATGTAACGGGGGCTCCTCCGTCTCTTGCTGAAGACGTAGGCAGCTAACAAAGCCAATATAACTCCGCCGAAGAATGCGCCAACGATGCCTCCTGCGAGAGCTCCAACCGTTGGGCCGTTGTCGGAAGGGGTCGATATCTCAGTTGGGTTGACTGGAGCGGCCGAGTTCCCTGCTGCTGTTGCCATCGCATCCTGAGACGTGTCAACATTACTGAATGCAAGGCACGATGCACATGTTGTTGTGACCGTAAGAGCAGTTCAAGATGCTTACCTGGTTCGAGGGCGTTGCCGCAGCTGTGGTTGATCCTGAGCTGGCGAATCCAGAGGTGTCGGCTTCCGGAGTAGAGGCGCTTTCTACCAAGACCGTCGTTGATCCAGAAGTTGAGACTGCTTTCGAGGATGTACTGCGTTCAGTAGATATGGTGTTGTCAGAGGCCGCAACAGCAGAAGGAATGGCCGCGATAGCACCAAGGTTAAGGGTCGACGCGCTTGCGTTCTGATCTTCATCAGACTCGGATGCGCTGGAGTTGGTATCCTTTAGATCTTCAGCATCAGCCGGAGTTGCAGTGTCGGACATATCGTCGGGAAAGGCACAAGCCTTGTTGTGAATCTCGAGCTTACAGATACAAGTGTGCAGAGATAAAAAGACGAAGCTGCAATCGAACAGGTGTGCCGTCCTGCACCCAGAATCCTACGCGTTGCAACGGGGCGGTGCTGCCATTGCAAGCTCTCGTGGAGGAAACAAACTGGGACAAATTCGCGTGACAGTGGCAGTAGTCTTTCTCAATTGATTTGTCCCCAGTGGATGCGAGGCTGTCAAAGCCGCATGCAATACTGGCCGAGTACTCATCCGAACATGCCACCGAGTGTCAGCCAATATTAGAAGCCTGAGCGCATCCAGAACCGTTCGGACCAGACATGCATGCAAATATACAAGCCCTAAACGATGCTACACCGGTTGCAGACGCATGCAAGCCTCAGCACCGACCCAGCTGAAACGAATCAAAAACGCCACAGCGCCATCTTGTCGCCACGTCCAGCGAAGCCTGTAATATTATCACATGTAAGTATTGGAGTTGCAAGTGTCCGAAACGCAATGCAGCTTCGCTATCATGCATATGTCCACATGGTCAATCGAGGCTTTCAGCTCATCACGCAACTTGCAGAGCCAAGACACAGCCTTGCAGCTACATTTTGAGCCCCAATATTGTGGCTTACAGCTGGAACCCGAGCATCAGGCTGAGATTGTGTGATTTCTGGTACTCGGGTGCTCCCCAGCTTCGTTCGTTTGATGTAGCCATGAATCAGTCGAGGTACCGCATCAGTCCATCTGAAACCTGAGCATGACACCAATCTAGCCATTACAACGCAATCTTTGAGACGCTTTCGGAATAATGTCGACCGACGCATGGCAGCCCGATTTTGTGATCGGAGTGGATTTTGGTATGACTTGCACAGGTGAGTGATGCTTGCGATTCGACTTCAATGACCAAGCCTGACATCCTGAAGCCGTCGCGTACAGCAACGGACCAGACTGGCCGAACCCCAAGCACATACAGAAATGGCCAGGTAAACCACCCAATGAGTACCACAACAAAAACGCGACGTCTCTCGCATATGACATGCGCACTGGCAAGCTGAAAGGCTGGGGATTCGTTTGCGACCCCGAAGACGACAGCCAGGATACGGCCGAATTGTTCAAGCTGAACCTCAACCCTCTTTACAAAGGACATATCGGCGACCCGTCCCATGAAGAGGCATGCAGATGTTATCGCGATTACTTGTCCAAAATCCGTGAGCACACGCTTCAATTCCTGAGAGACTCGTTCGTGCAATTCGAGCGGAAACGTGTCGAATTCGTCCTGAGTGTTCCAACGGCAAGTGACTGATAACGAGAGCAGTTGAGCGTCGCTAATTTGAGCCAGACCTGGCGAGATCCCCGCCTGATCAGAGAAATCGAAGGGCACATCGCGGCCGCTGGTTTCGGTTCTAGGCCGAACGAGCGCGCGCATGTTACCCTCACCGAGGCAGAAGCCGCGGGCGTGTACGCGCTGGGGTCTGGTATGACTGAGGGCGTGACTTTTGTGGTCTGCGATGCTGGCGGAGGAACCTCAGACGTCAACGCCCTGAAGGTCAAATCCGCAAGAACTATGGAGCTCGAGGCTCTGAGCTATACCGAGGGTCGTGACGTGGGATCCATGGTGATTGACTACAAAGTGAGGCTGATGATCGAGCGGCGCTTGAGACGCTTAGGAATGTTCACCGATGAAGAGTTGGAGATTGCCGTCGATCGCATGATGCGCAACAGCTTCTCGACTTATAAGTGCAACTTCGGTGCAGAAGGCTACAATGTACCCAAATACACTCTGCCGGTTCCTGGACTGCCCCATGGGGTGGAGGATGCAGAATCCGGCATTGAGGATTCCAAAATCGTTATTACACGGTATGTCGATGAGCAGCTTATCTCAGGACAACCGAACCACTGATACCGATGCAGCGCTGAACTCCAAGGCGTCTTCGATGATCAAATCAAGACGATGCAGGACCTTATCGACGAACAACTGAAGATAGTGCTGGAGACGCATCCATACGAGAAGCTAGTTGGTTCCCCTGGCGCGCCATCTCTGTGTCGGGCAATTTCGCTAATTCAGAGCCCGTAGTCTTATCTCGTCCTGTCCGGTGGCCTGGGGAGCTCTCTGTACGTGCGCCAGAAGATGAAGGAGCGATATGAGGCCGGTGGCGGCGGCTCGTCGGTGCCAGCCAATGCGCGCGACATGACTGTACTGATTGCGGACATGCCACAGCTTGTAGTGGCGCATGGTCTCGTCATGGCTAGAATTCAGAAAGTCAAGTTGGGTGTAAACGTCTTCACTACCAAATGCTGTCCGATCAGCGTGGGCATCCTGTGTCGCAAAGAGTACGACGAAAAAGAGCATCAAGGAGAAGATGTGGGACTCGATCCTCTCGACAAAAAGCGATGGGCAGAGCGGCAGATTCAATGGATCATCAAAAAGGTCGGTGAGCTCCCTCTCACAGCGGTCCGCCACTAACATGTGTCAGGGCGACGTCGTACACGCCGATCTAGGCCGAGAGCACAAGTACCGCACCAAGATTGAGATGGGCCGAGAACATGAGCCTCAGCGCACTAAGATGGTGACGTCGACTTTGGGGCGGAACGCCCTTCCAAAAAGTCTTCCCAAGGCTCAAAAACAGACTGGCGTGCGCGTATGGGACATCGTTGCACCCTTGGATCAAAGCAGTCTGAGGAGGAAAAACAACCGTTGGTATCACTTGCGGAAAGAGTACAACATGGCGGAGTTCAGTGTGAGGATGGTGGTGGGAACCGGTCTCAAGTTTGAGATTCTGAACAAAGACGGGCGGCGCGCACACGAGCATGAAGAGCTTGCAGTGAGTTGGGAACCAGTCACGGCGAATGGTGATCTGGATCCCGAACCGGAGATAAGGTCTCCAGAGATGTACCCGATACAGGATGGCAAGCGTTGGTGAAGTGGGCGGTTGTAGTCCTTTGGCAAGGGTTGATCTTCACGTATTAATGCCAGATGCCTCTGCTGGCGCCTCCGCTTTCCCTTGGTAATTCATCCTTGTCGTGTCCACTATCCGACCCAATCTTGCTCAAGCCATGAGTTGTCGACAGATGCGTCTCTTGGTCGTGTAGTGCTCCCGCCTGACGCACTCAGGTGATGCGAGGTTCGCCGTGATGCGAAAGTATCGCGTCGCGATGTATGAGTTGTTGAAGATCTGGGTGCATGGCCGTTCGATTGTGTCCGGACTGAGTGCCATGGACAAATGACAGGCGGTGTGACGAGCTTGGCGAACAATGGCCCTATCAGGAGTTTTCAGAATGACCAGCGCCGCATAGGTATCCATCTGCAAAGCATTGTGTGTACATAGTAACGATTGCCACGTTATTCGGCGAGGTTGGCGGTATGTGTTCTGCTTCTGGTGGTCAATAGACCAAAAGCTGGGAGTGAGACAAAGGACGTTGTCGCTTGGCTGAGCCCCAGAGGCCGAGGCGTGACCTAAACTCGACTTAACTCCAGGCCTCCAGGCTTGACCATTCCAACAGCAGTTCTCAGGAGAGGAAAGCCTATTGCAGCCGTCAACAATACCATTTCTTTTGATTCCTCAATACACCTTTCACTCTCTGACACGTTCGTTGAAGCCGGCGACTCTCTCTCATGATCCAGTCTTGACGCGCTCTACGCCTCCAATAGCCCGCAATGGCAAAGGCCGACGAGCTCACCGACGAGCAGTCGCAGCCACTCACATACCACGAGGACGAGACAAACCAGCCCGAAACACCTCGAAGATCCATGTCCTCGGTCTCCACTACCTCTCTCATTCTGGAAAATGTATCACACAAAGCCGCCAAGGAGTCGCTGTACCGCGATGGCCCACCACAACATGAATTGGACATGGACGACCAGCTAGCATGGCAACGGTCTATCAAGCCGGCGGACAAGAAAGCAAGACGGGTACTCTACGGCTTGATCGCGCTGGGAGTCGTGGGCTGGGTTGCAGCGCTGTTCTTGTTTCTGGGCCAGGACAGGCATGTTGCACATTCTGCGAGGCCGCACGACCCGCACGCAACCTCAACCATCGGCAGCGGCAAGAAAGTCACACTGGATCAGGTGCTCACCGGCCAGTGGTATGCCAATAGCCATGCCATTCGCTGGATAGCGGGCGCGGTCGAAGGAGAGGATGGCCTATTGCTCGAGCGTAACGGCGGTGTTGGCAGGGATTACCTAGTCGTGGAGGACGTCAGATACCGCGGCGAAGCCTTTGAGGTACAGAAGCAGCACAGTACAACACTCATGAAGGAGGGCACATTCTGGGTTGGACAGTCGGAGGTGCGCACATACGAAGCCTGGCCCAGCCCAGACCACAAGAAGGTGCTTGTCCAGAGCGACTACGAAAAACTCTACCGCCACAGCAGCTTCGGGCGCTACTGGATCTTCGATGTCGAGACTCAAGAAGGCGAGCCGTTGGATCCTGGCAATGTGGACGGACGAGTACAGGCAGCCAGCTGGTCACCCCAGGGCGACGCTGTGGTCTTCACCCGCGACAACAATATGTTTATCCGCTTCTTGGATTCCGATGTCGTGCAAGCCATCACCACTGATGGCGGGCCAAACCTCTTCTACGGTGTGCCCGACTGGGTTTACGAGGAGGAAGTCTTCGCAGGCGCTAGTGCAACTTGGTGGGCTGGCGACGGAGAGTACGTTGCTTTTCTTCGCACCGACGAGAGCAAGGTCCCTACTTTCCCCGTCCAGTACTTCTTCTCCAGACCTTCAGGCAAGAAGCCGAAGCCTGGCGAGGAAAAATACCCCGAGACCAGTCGCATCAAGTACCCTAAAGCCGGATCGCCCATGAGCACAGTCACTCTCGAGATCTACGATGTTGCCAAGGGCGAGGTGTTTGAGGTGGAAATCGACGATGACTTTGAAGACGAAGATAGACTCATCACCGAGGTGGTTTGGGCTGGTAAGACCGGCAAATTGCTTGTACGCTCTACTAACCGTGAGAGCGATGTACTGAAGTTCATCCTGATCGACGCTGCTGCCCGCAAGGGTAAGATTGTTCGCGAACGCGATGTGCAAGAACTTGATGGCGGCTGGTTTGAGATTTCCGAGACGACCACATTCGTTCCGAACAACAGAGACGAAATGGAGGGACGCAAGAAGGAGTATCTCCGGGAACATGATGGCTATGTCGACACTGTCATCCATGAGGGATACGATCATTTGGCGTACTTCACGCCGCTTGATAATCCCAAGCCCTTTATGCTGACCGAAGGCAAATGGGAAGTTGTAAAGGCTCCCGCTGCCATCGATTATGACTACAATCTTGTTTACTTCATCGCTACCAAAGCCGACAGCACCGAGCGCCACCTCTACAGTGTGGACATCAATGTCGGTCCCAGCAGCATCAAGGACGTCACGGAACAGAACACAATCGGCTACTACGACGTCAGCTTCTCTGACAGAGCCGGCTTCATGTTGCTTTCCTACAAAGGTCCGGACATTCCCTGGCAAAAGATCAAGTCCACGCCAGGCGAGAGACGTAGCATAACAGATGTCACCATCGAAAAGAACGAAGAACTCGCGGCACTGGCTCGAAAGACCGAGCTTCCCATCGAGATCTACTCCACATACAACGTCGATGGCTTTGAGCTTAACGTCGTCGAACGCCGCCCTCCTCATTTCGACCCAAAGAAGAAGTACCCGGTTCTCTTTTACCTCTACAATGGCCCTGGATTCCAGGAAGTCGACCGCCGCTTCATGGTCAACTTCCAGTCTTACGTCGCTTCTACTCTTGGCTACATCGTGGTCACTGTCGACGGCCGGGGTACTGGCTTCCTCGGTAGAGAGCACCGCTGCATCATTCGTGGAAACATTGGCTACTGGGAAGCTCATGACCAGATCGCCGTCGCCAAACAGTTTGCTGCAAAGAAATATGTCGATGCTGACAAGATCGCCATCTGGGGCTGGTCTTACGGCGGATTCATGACTTTGAAGACACTTGAAATGGATGCCGGTGAGACATTCAAGTACGGCATGGCAGTGGCACCCGTGACGGACTGGCGTTTCTATGATTCTGTGTACACGGAGAGGTACATGCACACGCCGCAGCACAACCCTGGCGGTTACGACAATGCGACAATCAGTAACATGACTGCTCTGAGCCAGAACGTCAGGTTCTTGGTCATGCACGGTTACAGTGATGACAACGTACATTTCCAGAACACGCTACAACTGCTTGACAACCTCGATCAAGCGGGTGTGATGAACTACGATGTGCACGTTTTCCCCGACAGCGATCACAGCATTTACTTCCACAACGCCAACCGCATCGTATATCAGAGTAAGAACTTCAGTCAGCATTTGAGATTGTCACTTACATTCGCTAACATCAATTTCAGAATTGAGCGACTGGCTCGTGAACGCCTTCAACGGAGAATGGCTAAGGACGGACAAGCCGACGCCAATGCCGCTTGGAGATGTGATTCAGCGATAACTTCCCGCTGCCGACCAAGAGGACCTTTACGATTACATATGAATAGATATATCGCAATACATTCTCCTTTGGAGCATGCTTGTATGGTGTGCAATAATGTCAGTGCCAACCATGACTCGCTGCCTCCCGCTAACTTAGCGCGATCGATCACGGCTTCAAGTACCTAATCGGTCCGTTCAATTTGTTGACGGAATAATCGAACGTCGAGAGATCCAGAAACGATGACAATCCACGTTGCTATCTCGCAAGCACGAACAGTCAAGATTTGCACAATGTCACAAATTACAGAAATCAAACCCACTGTTCAAACCGCAAACTCAAACATGTTTCGAAATAATACATCAGCAAGTACCAGCGACAACAACGCCAGGACGATGTCAACTCTCGCCCTCCCACCAGCCCTCCGCGCCATGACGGCCACATTCAACACGGCAGAACTCCTCGAACACATCCTCGCCTACCTGCCAGCGCCGCAACTCATCCTGGCGACAGCCACTTGCCGCAATTTCCACAACGCAATAGCAGCTTCGCCCACGTTACGGCGGAAAATGAGCACCTACCTGCGCCTAAACGACGTCATCGACGAGAAAGACCTATTTCAAACGAACACCGGAGGTGAAGTCGTTTATCCTATCAGAGATCTCGAACCGCTCGCTTTCTTCTACCCTTCGGACGGCGAGCGGAGGCTTTTCGTGCGGTTTTCTGTTACCGGCTCTTGGGATGCGGTTGAGAGGTTAAGGAAGGCAAGTGGGTTTGGGGATGTGAGGGTTGTGGATCAGGTTGTTGCGGGTGCTGTGGTGGGGTGGCATTGTGGTTGTTTCGCGGGTGGTCGGGCGGAGGCTGGGGTTTCTTCTGAGGATGGGAGGGTGACTTTTGGCGAGTTGTTCGAGGCGATGGATGGGAGGCATGAGAGGGGGGGTCTTGAGAGCTGTCGGGGTTTGACTAAGTTTTGGCTAGACGGGGTGTGGATGAAGAGTAGGGAGATGAGGCAGTTAGGGTGCTGAGGGTTGACGAGCTTCGTTTGGCGAGTTGTTGGCGAGTTGTGATATTGTCTGGCAGTACGATCGATTTGCTCCTATAAGCTCACAAATGGACCATCACCCCAACACTAACCCTATCGATTTTCTTTGGCCCCTCGTACAGACGGCAAACTGCTGGCAATCTTCCTTGTAGATTATGATCTTAGAGATCCCGGAC
>Ga0265797_10000592_pt1 | contig 65829 bp, 68 predicted proteins | sample P2T30metagenome_FD_192433 | JGI IMG/M metagenome (GOLD analysis project Ga0265797, IMG submission 192433) | Plant litter microbial communities from East Loma Ridge, Irvine, California - P2 T30 | ecosystem: Environmental > Terrestrial > Plant litter > Unclassified | place: USA: California... | reverse complement strand
AAACTGACGAAGAAAGAACATGTCAATCCGCCATTTCCTATCGCTGATAGTTTGATTGATGGTTTCAAGACTGCAGCCATAAGAGCACTGTACACATTTGCGGATGTGGATGACGTCGCTCGCTCGCTCTCGAACAAAAGATCCAAGGAGACTATTGCTGGCTACCTCAGCGTTATCGTCACAGAGCTTAACATTGTCACAACGTTTAGGCGAAATATGCTCATGAGCAATGAATGCTGCGGAATCCCTATTTTCGCCAACAACATAGAGATTGAGTGCAAGCAGTGTGGTAGGATGGTAAAACTGAGGATCAGTCCAAGAATAGTAAGTGGGCTCCATTCCTCTCGAAGATCATCTCGTTCTATCCCTGATGCTTTCCAGCTCGGTGCTCTCCTCGACGAAACCGGCCAGATTAGCTCTGGAAAACTCATCCTCTCGGACGCTGCATGGTCTCAACTCCTCGGCCGCACATCGGAGCAACTCTTGCACACTCCTATTGACGTTCTCCGCTACCTAGAAGAGCGCGTACTTTTCCTCCGCATCACGATGGGATTTGCGTTGAACCTGGAAGACGAGATTGGAAGACTGGCTATATGGTGCGTTAGAAGCTAAGAGAGGCAGCGAAGAGATATACGTGAAATGGGAGTGAGCTGAGTATAGGAATGTTGACGAAGGCTTGTGTTAATGCAAGAACTGACGGATGATCATCATCTGTCAAGCAGGAACCGTAGCTTCAAGGTTTCTCGGTCTACTTTAGCGATCACATGCAATCGCGATGACATTTCTGGCACTCTGCTTGAAGTACATGACTCTTCAGCGGCGCAGCAAGATAGTGTGATGGTACTCTTGCTCGAATAATATTTACATGAAAGGCGAAAAAACAGAAGGGTATATCGTTTTCTCCCAATCCATTCCCGCACACACTGAACACCATACGAAAATGCCTGCGAAGTATGTCTCTGGGACAAGGCGAAAAGGCCGAAGAAAGAGCCACATAGATCATTCTCATAAGACGATTGTCTGTCTGAATACCAGTCCTTATCCGTTCCCGCCGGTAACTCTTGTATTTGATTGCAATAAACGCTTGCATATCTATTGCTCCCTGAGTACGCCTGCAAGGCCTCTCAGTATGTCGCCTACACCAACTCCTTCTGTTCCGACTCTTTCCTTTGCCTCCCGATCTCGCTCCTCTAGCCTCTTTGCCGCTGTCCCTAGCACACAATCCGCTACCTTTTCTGCTGTAGCGCGATACTGCTCGATCTTATGAATACCATCTGCGAAGAGGTCGATGTGCGGTTCTAGTGAGTTAGCGAGTAATGTGAGATGCGATTGTAGTGCCGTAGGCGATGTGAATGTGAATGCTGATGACGGCGGTTGTGGTGAGGTCTGTGGTTGTGATAGTTGGAGGGAGGAAATTATGGCGGCTTGCTCGGGATCGAGGAGGGATGTATCGATATCCGATAGTGTGGGTGCCGCAGTGGGTATTGAAGGTGCAGGCGGAGGAAGGCTAGCTTTCGACGCTGATGCAATGGCTTCCCATGCGGCTTTCTCATCTTCGAGACTACTCCGCTGTCAGTCTGGTGCGTTCGTGTAATGAGTGGACTTCAAGACATACCGCTTGACTTCGTCTTCCAATTCCTCCAATTTGGCTTTGTTCATCTCATTCTGGGGATTCGGCTTCTTCACCACAGGTGGTGGCGCTGTTTCTTCCTGTATAACAATTAGCCCAAATTCATATCTTACTGAAGCCCATCCACGTACCCTGCTGAACCAGTCCGAAAGCTCAGGTTTGCTTGCAAAGTCGTCTATAAGCTCTTGTTGAATGGCTCGCGCAGCCATGATCGCGTTCGCGTTCTTGACGTCGCCCGATGGCTTCGCTGGTAGTGCTCGCGATCCACACCATGTTAGAAGCTGCTTCATGCGCCGTGGTTCGGGTAGACTTTGCTCGATGTACTTGTAGAAATCTCGTACTTCGACTTCGGAATGGGGTAGCGCTGCGAATTTGTCAGTACTTACTACCTACTGGAAGCGCTTTTCCATGCCCTTAGGGGGTTTTGTCTGTGCATCGTGTTCAGACTCACCATTCGATTGTCCGCTATCTATCAGCGAACTTGCTCTCCTCCCTCGCAGGCCTGTGCTACTCCTTCTTGACCCGTCTTTGTTGCCGCCCTTCCGCATCTCTTTGTTTCTCGTTATAACTGGTGTGTCGGCAAAAGGCAGCATGATCTTTTGGGCGTTGGGATCGCGCTTCTTCGCGACCTGTATCTCATTGTGTCTTGGTGTTTGTACATCTCCATATGTGCTCTTCGGCTGCGGTTGTACTTCTGGTGGGGGTGTGACCTGCTTCTTCCTCTCTTTCTCTACTGGTGCAGCCTTCTTCGTGCGAGTTTTCGTTGGAAGAGGCTCTGTGGACTTCGGTCGTACCTCTAACTGTCTACTGTCGGCAGATATGCGCGCTGATCGCCGTCGCTTTCCTGAGTCTGAAGATTCTGGATCGGCTGCTGCGATTGATTGTTTCTTCTTCCGCGCAGCTGATTTGACGGGTCGCGCTTCGACAGCTTGAGCGAGCTTCGTTGGTCTTTCCTCGGGTATCGGTTCTGGTGCTGGCGCAGCCTGTGCCTTTGTAGTCCTTCGCGATGACGTGCGACGCGAAAATTGGAAGCCATCGTCGTCCTCGTCGTATGCAGCTGCCTTTGCTGTCTTCTTTGGCGCAGCAGTCGCCTTTTTGCTCGACCCATTCACCTCGGCCTTTGCTCTTTTTGGCGCCGGCGCATCGTCGTCATCGAAGGCTTGTTTTGCGCTCCTTCGTCGCGTTGTCGGTCGGTTTGTGGCCATAGGAAGCGATTGGAGCGGTGGGCGCGCGAAGATAGTAGTCATGAGTCCAGTTGCTGCGTCACGGGAGTTTCGGGGAGTTGAAGTTCGGTCAAAGCGCGTGCATTGGCGCGACAAACGGGCGAGCGTAGACAGGGCGAGCTACGCAGGATATACGATGGTGGTTCGCGTGCGATTAGGTATATGCTTGCGGTATCCGTACGCAGGCTCGTAATGATTTGGCGGTAATGCGAATATTCTTAGGCGACGGGCGTGGAGGGGAACGGTTATCACACGGGAGCAAGGAAGTTGGTGTGTGCACCTGCCGCCAGCATCACCAAAACAATGGTTTTGGGACTAGCGTGTTCACGTGAAGCACTAGTGCACCCCACATGGATAAGTGTCCACTACTTGAGCCCAACGATCCAAACCTTTCAGGGGATAAAGACGATGTTGTAGGATGCGGGCCAACTGCTCTGCATGTATGTAAACGACACATCTTTGTAGACAGTCAAAGCAAAGCCGCTCAAAAAACGCCAGAGAACAAGCGACTACCCATGTCGCTGATCCGTATGCTCCCATACCATCATGATCTCGTTACTCCACTTAGACACACGCCAGAACAATGTTGAATATCCAAGCCTGCCCATGTCCTTTTATGTATTCCTTTTCCTATGCACCGCAATGGAGTCTATTCTACATCCCAGCTCCAGGCATGGGTCCTTTCACGCCTGAAGGTGCCATGCTACCCTCGATGCGGCGTTTCGCGTCCTGCTTCTCTTCATTGGTAGGGTTGGTTTTGCGCATGTCGGGGACATGAGCTGCCCTATTGGGGCTGTGACCGATAGACATGCCGACACGAACCTATCAAGATTAGTAACACGGATTGACTATAAGCATGACTGGACTTACAAGAGTCTCCAAGGCAGAGTTCGAGTTGTCTACAAGATCCTCGTCGTATCTCATCTGACCGGGCTCGAAAAGAAGGAGCAATGTGCTTCCGCCAAACTTGAAGTAGCCCAGCTCCTCGGCACGCTTGACATGGTCGCCCTTCTTACGCGTGATGACAGTGCTGCCAACCATCATGGCACCAATGCAAATGACCATAACACGGCCGTGTGCAACGGAGTCGATGGGTACTACGACGCGCACGTTCTCGCCATATACGTCCAGAGCTGAGCGGATAGCCATTGGGTTGACGGTGTAGTATTCTCCCTCGATTGTTTTTGGTTCATCCATGACACCATCGACAGGTATGTGGAACCGATGGTAGTCTTGTGGCGCGAGTCGGAAGATACCAAGAGAGCCTCCGTGATAGCGTTTCGCGTCTTCCGGGTACGCATCACCAAGCAAACGCTCGACGGTAAAGTCACGACCCTTGACCCAGATGGCTTGCGCTGAGTCGATCGTATTGAAGACTACGGTTCGGCAGTCAGACGGCGAGACGATTACTCTGGGATCATCAGGTGCGGAGCACGGACGTGCACCCGGCTTAAGTGCTCGGTAGAAGAACTCGTTGAAGTTCTTGAACTGGTCTGTTGGCAACAACACCTCAGACATGTCAAGCTGATGGAAGTTGATAAAAGGCAGTATCTCAGATGCTGATGCGGGGTCGTCGTATTTCCTTCCTTGTTTGAAACTGAGTGACTTGAGCAACTTGCGGACTGCGACAAATTAGTATGATGCATTCACAACAACAGCACTTGGCCACTTACTTCGCTTCTTCTCCATATTGTTCGACTTGAGGCCCTTGTAGAGCAAGCGAATACCCAAACGTACGTAAACGCTCATGCGCTCTTCGTTGATCTGACCTGTAAGACGATCTTGAACAAGGATATTTGCCGAGTTTGCGCCTAGTTTGTAGCCACCGTACGAGATCTTAGTGATGACCTTAGAATACCATTTTCGCTGTGCTTGGCTTGAGGTGACGAAACCAGCCATGACAATGTTGTTGACTTGTCTCCAATCTTGACTGGCGCAGGTAGCAATGTGTGTAATAATGTTAGCATCGGACCTCTTATTCAGCTTCGGCTGGTGGCAGATGGGACATTCACGGATCTCGATGACATGTTCTTCTCCCTTCTCGTCGGCAAGATCGTCGATCTGCAGGTTGTCGCCTTCTTCGCCTTCCCTACCCAAGGTGTTTGTTTCAAGCACTGGAATGGAGGTTGTCGAGCTGTTCTGATTGATGGGCGTGAGCATTCCAGACGCCAGCGAAGGAGTCTGTGTGCCTGATGCAAATCCAGACCTCTGGGCGTCTCTTGCCTCTGTGGCCTGCAGCTGATCTTCAAGACAGATGACGGCTTCGTCGAATGTAAGGAGAAGGTCTCCATTATGTGCCTCCGCGAAACGATCGAAGAAGCTGTCAATAGTCGATTCGTGCAGGGTGGAACCAAGGGTATCGAGCATGGTGGTCAGTTCTACTTTATCGAGAAGACCACTCTCATCGGCGTCGTACTGTTTGAGCATAGCTCTCCAGAACTGTTGTCGAAGAGCCTTGTACGGGAGGTATTTTGCGCGAATGTAGAGGGTTGGGTTGTGTTTGTTGCCCCAGCGCTCTTTGTCTTTTAACTCCAATGGTAGTGTGTACATCTTCAAATCCTCGTCATCTGCGGCGGATGGGTTTATGTTGACGTCGCCGGCTACAGCAAGATTACCGTTGGAATCGGCTGCAGCATTGTTGGGAGTCAGGGAATTGTTAGGCTCTTGTACAGAGAGTGAACCTGTCGAGCTTTCCTTCTTCAGAGACGGCCGACCCAGACGAGATAGACTGTGAGTTGAAGCAGAGCGAGACATGGGGAGGCGGAAACGGGACTTCCTTGAACTGCCGGATTCAGAAGGAGAGAGACCAGGAGAGTCTGATGGCTCAGGTAACCTATATAGCCCCGTCTCTGGGTCTTCCTGTGGGGCTGTAGAAACAGCCTTTTCAAGGGGAAAGTTGACGGTGCCAACGTAATCATTGCCCGAGAACTTGTCCTTGTCGATGACGGTAAAATTGACGGAGTAATTGGTTTCGTGCCGTAGAACCTGGAAGACAAGTTTCTCGTCAAAGACGGGATTTAGGTTATGACTAATGGTTTTGGTACGATACGTCTTCTTTCCGAGTGAGGTTACAACGAATGGATCCATGTCAAAGGTAGTCCTGGTCACTAGGGATGCATTAGCTTGTGTAAGAGGACGCGGTCAGGAGACTTACCGTTGCGTTCTGGTGGCAGGTCGGTACATTTCTGAATCTCGAGGAAGAGAACACCAGCTATATCGCCATTGCTAGAGTATTCGTAGCCGGTCTTGGATTTGACCTTTCTCCTCAGTCTGGCTAACTTCAGCTTCTTCCTCCGCTTCTCCCGCTTCTCGGCCTTCTTTGATTCGTCCTGTGCCTCGTCCGAGCTCGACTCATCCTCTTCGGCGTCGGTGAGGTTGCTGTCGCCGCGCATGAGGAGCTCCCCCTCGTCTTCGTCTGGGCTTGGTGTTTGTCCTGCGATGGCGAAGAACTTCTGTAGGATCTGCTCGGGTGTGGCGGCGAGGTTGACGGGGTCGATGAGGGAGAATTGGATTTGGATCTCGCCGGAGACGACAGACTTCTTCTTGCCGGACCGCCGCGACTGCAGGGGAAACCATTGTGGCTCCTGCTGCGTGAGTCCGTTCTGGAATTGTTCCTCGAGTATGACGTCAAATTCGCCCATGTAATCCTTGCCAAAGCGGTCTTTGTCCCAGCAGACGACCTCGAGCAGGAGGCTCTGCTCGCCGAGGATGGGCAGTTCGAGCGTCTCGTTCCATTCCGGGTTCAGCTGCTTGTTTATGGTAGGAGTTGTGAATTTCTCGTCGCCGAGCGAGAGGACAAGGTACTGTGGACATGGTGGTTAGAGGGGCATTCGCGGCAGTGGCATGCCTGTGAAGGGACTCACGGGGTCAGAAGTGCCGCTCCGGTCCTTTGCAGCGAGGTCTCTGCCCTGCATTCATGTCAGCTGTGGCTGCTCCACCGGGGAGACATGGACGGGCGCACCTTGATGACGTTCGCCCTCAAGACCAGGCCGGGTACTGGCTGCTCTGGCATGGCGCGTAGTTTGGGGCTCCCCGTACGGCTGGCGGGGACAGAGGTTGGGGTGGAATTGGGGTTGCTGGTGTAGCTGGTCTGGTGCTTGAGGCGGTGCGGAAGCGAGAGCTTGCTGGTAAATGTAGGTCGCGGCATGGTGGCAGGCTGCGCGTTCAATCGGAACTTGCTGGCCGGACCGCGGTAGCCAAGTGCCTAGGGATTGCTTGACGTCGCGCCGTCGGTTGGCAGAACGTGGGTCAATACATTCAAGAATTCACGGCAAGAGGGCTCAGGAGAGGCAGATGTGCAATGCGACGCGAATGCTGATGGCGACCAGAAGAAGAGTGAATTAAGCTTGGGGGCCGCCGCATAGCACCTTGGCCCCGGTACTTGGGCACGCGCAGACAGCTGAAGGAGGGCAGGCCCGCAATGTGTCTCTTGCGGCGTCGATAGGAGCAGCGCTTGCCGGGAACGCGGCTGGGCCCTGTGCATGGCTTCTACCATGCCTGATCGACGGCTATGTCTGACCTCTATGCAAAGCTCCAAGACATGTGCAATAAGCAAATACCGCTCGCTGCCAGTTGCTGCATCTTTTCGCGACTCAGGCGCCTACCATCAAAGCCGAGAACTGCGGCGACCGTATCCAGACCCCACTCGGAACCCACTCGAAGCCATCAAGGCAGCCGCAACCCAACAGAATCAACAACAAGCAGCCCTAATCAGCCCTGCGTCCATCGCCTCCATATCGACCCCTCAATCCTGCCCTGCTAGCCATCCGAGCAACCGGCCGCAGTATATATAGCCACGCCGTCGAGCCTGTCACAAATCCCGCAAATGCTATCCCGTCCTGTCTGTCTCACTAACGCCTCGCGCTGACAGGTTCCGAGCCAACAACACCGCGTACGTATCGCGGATACCTGTCTCGATTAAGATGCTCCGGAACTCTACTGGGCCACTACACTGGGCCACTATACTGGACCTACTATTGGTAGCCTGCACTTCTACGCGACCCGTCTTGTTACAGGAACCTCTAACCGCATCAACACTACCCTACTGTACTCCAAAGGCCACCTTCCACCTTTAGCGGGGTACATGCGAACGAGGGGTATCTTGCACAGCCCTCTCATCGTTTCTTCCGCCTCTTTCGGAAGAACTGAGCACTTCATCTTCCAGGTACCACCGCGTACCACAAAATATCCTGGCTATTTTGTCAGGCGGGAGCTCGTGCTCCAAACCTGTAACTTGTGCGACACAAATCGCAGTCCCCGATTCGCCAAGTTCCTGGCTGCTGTCACTGCAACCGCGGACCTTGAGGGCTTTGCATGCCGTCAGATACGCTGTACCAAACTGCGACACACAACAACTGACGCCAAACCATCGTTGGTGGGGCCTGTTTTAGGTACAACACCGGCAGTCGCGATCCGCCAACGCCGATGCCAGCGACGTCATACCTCACTTACTCCACATGGCTCGTCCGCCCATCCGTTCCGTTAGCCGTGGCTGATGACGTGGCTGGTGTTGTGGCTGACGTACTGAGACTGAACTAGAGTGAGTTGCCGAAGATCAGACACACTGCTGCAAATAGCAGAGTGAAAGCGTGGAAAGTATTAGCAGCTTCCTCGTGATCATAATTCGATGTGGGGTTGCAGACGGTAAGTAGTGAACAATGATCGATTCGACTCGTAACTTGTTAGTGGAACAGCGATTCTGTGCAAATACAATGCCGTCTTCCATTCAACATGTTCAGATGCTGTAAAGTATGCTTATCACTAAAGCCTATTGACTGCCTACACACACACACACACACACACACACACACAGCCTTCCTTGTCTATTCTTAATTTCTATTCTTCCATCTTGCACGTACTTCACGGCAAACGGCCCAAGTTAACAGAGAGTTCTTAAATATCAGTCTGTCTTGCGTATATCTTTCTGTCTTACATGTACATCTCTCTCCCAAGTATGTGTATAGTAACCTTGTTTAGCTCTCCAGTCGTGCTAACGGAAGATTGGACGGAGGCAGATACTATCTGAGTGCCAGGCCCTGATCCCGCGCATCGTTTCCAAACTACGATATCTTGTTTCGTCTTCAACTCCATCATCAACATCTTTCTCATTGCGACTGTTGGTCAGCGACTCAGTCAGTAGATTAATCGCAATTGCGTGGTTTGCCAGAAGGACGTTTTGACCTCGATAACGGTTGGACGGCCCAGCATTGTTGGGTGCCTATATGTCAAGAAGGGAGCTCTTACCTTGGAATATGGGCTCTTTGGATAGCTCACATTAGCCACAACTCTATTATGATGCCTGTCGCTGGGCGATAGCTTAGAATAAGTTACTGGAGACACACTTAGGATGATCCACATTCGAGTCCGTTCTCAGGTTCAGGCCTAGGTAGATGAGAGCAGTATTGGCCAGCTGCTGAACGAAGACCTCGATGCTATTATCCAACACATTGTTGTCGGCAGGGAGAACGGTGATCTGGCTCTGAATATCGCCAATAAGACCATAGATAGACGAGCTACGCTCCATCCGAATGAGAGCATAACCTGTCTTCCTGTAAACCATGATTCGGAGACGCTATTATCCTTGCTGGAGTTCTTTCTCTTGATTAATAGTAGCAGAAACTTTGGAAAATACCAAAGTAAACCATTATCACGGTCGCAATGTTGAACTTCGTCACTCAAGGCCATTCTTGCGGTTCGAACCACATAAGCTAAGCATAAGGGATAATACCAGCTCCGAAAACTACGGTTCTGATGATATCAGTAACATGCGAGAGTATGGGGAACAAGGAAAGTTTCACATACCCAAATATCGAGCTTTGTACTGGTCCATATGCCCGAGTCAGATAACAAAAAGCTTGAGTAATACTGCAGGAGCGAACTTGGAATCATTGACAAAGTCCATGATCAATACCTCTGCAACGATCAAGCGGCCCACTATCATTGGTGAGATCAGATCCTGATGTATATATGTGCAAAGAAGATGCTGTGCATATTCATAAGACGACCTGGTATCCATGTGGGACGCATGAAATGCTCTTATGATATAACAGACGTTTTAGATTGCGCTTCAGCCTAAATAGATGTAGATGCCATTTTGTTATTGTTGTTGTTGTCGCAACGGTCGTGACCACTACCGCCAAAACTTGGTCAGGGCTCCCCTCATCGAGGAGACGAGCGATAAAGAGTACGCTGATACGAGACCCATCATCTTTGTCACCACCTTAGTCGCTGTCAGCTTTCGAGCCTGGATCACACAGCGGCAAGGAGACATATATTTGAGGATTTTCGTCGAGCTCTCTTAAAAACTGGAAAGAGCAACAACTACTCTTCCAACTACAGAGGCGTGATGCGAGACTGTGGAGTTTTGCTACCGTACTAACAGAGTAGGCTTTCATTGCTATAGTACCGCAGTTCAGACACTCGTGGGTGAGAGAAAACCTTGGAATGCAAAAAGAGACGGATCCAAAAGCGCAACCGTCTGTGGGCCACGATATGTCCAAGTCAGCGAAGCAATAGCACGATAAACCCAGTGACAAGGCAGAATTGAGTTGCAAAGAGACTCAAGACCTATGGCGTCTTCGATGTGGTCACTTGCATCACGGGCCGAGATCATGTGTGGTTGGCAAGATGGTGATTGTAAGTGGCAGATCTGGCGGTGGCCAAAAGTCATGGAAAATTGGAGCGAATTCCGCGTGAAATCGTTGGGTCGAAGAATTTCGGTACTGCGCTCCTCGAGTTGGGTGCGTGATGGCTTTCGCTTTTCGTCCAGAGTTGGGTGGCTACATGGTGGGTACTGTCTATAGGCATGGCTGATAGCTGTGTGGGGTTGGGGAATATGAAGATATTGAGTCGCCGCGCGAGCGTACCAAGATTTCAAGTGACGGAAGAGGTCGGTCGAAATTTTGATCATGGATTCTGTTGCTTTTGGAGGCCCTCAATCGTCTTCCAAGCAGTTCCAGGCTGCGTTACGATGGACCTTCGGTCAAGGCATGATATGCCATGAATAATTGGTTAAACGGACTATATGAGAGCGGAAGAGAGAAAATGATGATACAGGCGATCACCTCCATATCTGAACGCCAGGGTTACATGGAGGGACAAAGTGAGCTAGTAAACGTGGAGTATTAAGAAAGTATGTGAGCCCCATGCTCAGCACACGAAGGGAGAGAGAGCTGAACAATGGCAGAAAAGCGAGGCGGAAAAGAGAATGGAGTATGCCTGCATTAGCCATATTTATCATTACCAGACATGAGCATGATATAGTAGGAGAAAGCTCTACATACAACAAGCTAAAGTGAAAGACGGCATGGGGAAAGGATAAGACGAACGAAGTGGAAAGAAGGACGTGTGATACACATAGAACTCATATATACTCGCCATCTCGGCCTCAGCGTAAAGATCCAAAGAGTGACTATCCGACGGAACCCCATCTGTCACGGGTATGCGAAGACGTCAGACTTTGAATCAAAAGAACATATGGAACGTCAGCTCAGACGTGCTTCCTCGGTACAACTAAGGCCGGGCGCCGTGACAAACACTATGGATGCATGCGCGCCTGTCTTGACCAAGGTAGGTATCTCGACGATCGTGACCATACTTACTCACCGCTCTGCGCCAGTACCCATAGGCAACAGCATGTTAGGACGTATGCCACGGAGGGACCCAGCTGTTTTCTAGCCATCGCTTTGAATGTAGCCTCCCATCTTCCAGCACCGTGCCGATAGGCTTAGGGTAAGTAGCAAGAGGTTTGTGATTCTCTGATTGAAGCTGGAAGACGCTTCAACGCCTCCGTGCACGAGACAAGGAAGAAGCAAAGTAAAACCTAGCAAGTGGAGCTCAAGCCAGAGTAGACGCAAACGCGCACTGCCGGTGTTTACACATCGTGATCTTGGAAGAGAAAGAAAGGATAACGGCACCTGCGTACATGCGTCGTTCAAATGTTCGGCATCCGACCTTGCATCACGCTAACCGCATCAACTCAATCATTTTCACCTTGATAATCAACACGCGCAAAGACGACGATCTTCGCCTCGTACATGGTCCTGCTGCAAGATTGGTTATATGAACTAAGACACGTACTTCCTCAACCTAGAAGTCAGTTGGGTGTCGTACGTCATACCCACTGATCAACCACGTACTGCAAAGGTCCGTGACAGGAGTAAGACCGACCGACCGGTCGCACCGCAGCCTCCTATCGTGATAATAGCCGTAATGAGCGTATCGCGTCGCAGCGGGGAACGATCTGTGCCGCAATGCAAGGCAATAGCAGCCGAAGCGGCCCGAATAGTATGGAGAAGGGATACCAAAGTGTTCGACTTCCCCACAGTTTGGGCTGGAACAGACACAGTAGACCAAAGTGTCGGGTTAGCAAAAGATGCTCATGTTTGTATGGGTGTGCACGATGTTGGCTCCCTTGCTTTGTCCGTAGTTGTTCCGTGAAATGTGTCTTTGTTTCTTCCGGAGACAAGGTTGCTCCCGCATTCTGTGGCGATCATGCCATTGTAAAGTGTGAGCACTGACGGTTGGGTTGAGTTGGGACCGGTGCTGACAGTTCGCTGACAATTCGTTCGCATGGGCCTGTCATCGTCGTAATGAAGAACCGGTAATCAGTCAAGGTCGCAAATCATAGATGCAAACGATCAAGTTTGTAAAAGGAATTCATCATTTCACTACATATCTCACACATGCTGTATACATACTAAGGCAATCCTGCCACACCATGAGGGAATAAGTGTGTGCAGAGGTAATAGATAGACTCGAAAGAACAGGTAGTATTAGGAGAAAAACTTCTTTTGGGAGCCGCCGTAAACATACGCTTCGCTCGCCTGTTGGAAGAATCTTTGTAGCAAGGGACATGTTTCAATACCCAATCCCTCTTTGGGCCCAAGAAAAACGTTAAAGAAATAAGAGGATGAAAAGTCGCTTCGCTGGTAGTGTTCCATGGCCTCCTCAGCCCGCCCGCAGGGTATCAAAGAGAGAGCGACACGGGCCTAGAGCGAAACCATTTCTCGACGAAAGAAGCGCAAGCATGCAAAGCAATGTCCACAAACGCCTGTGTAGGACATGAGGCATGCAACCCGTGATTCAAGATCAGTTGGAAGATGTTCGTTTATCCCACCGCCATTGCACTTATATCAAACCGCACAACCGAAGGTTCTCTTGGATAATAATGTCTATGGAATGTCAGCAAGATTCATGTATATAAGTGGATAAGGAGACGTACCGTTTACTGCAGCCATGACGAATCGGATTTGCATGGTGTCTGTGGCGCAGGTGAAATGAGTGTAAATTTGCTTAGTCTCGTGTTGGTTGAGCGAGACGAATCGGTTCAGGATGTAGTCGCAGGCGGCGGCGTAGTCTGGGCCGCCTTCGTAGTCGGGGAAGTAGTTCTTCATTGGGCTGACAGGCAGCTTCTCCTTGAAGCGATCGATCTTGTTGAGGAACAAGATGATGGATGTCTTGACGAACCACCGCGAGTTGCAGATGGAGTCGAACAATGTGAGGGCTTCTTGCATGCGGTTGACGGTTTCGTCTTCGAATAGCAGCTGGTCATACTCGGAGATGGCGACTAGGAACAGAATGGTGGTAACGTTCTCGAAGCAGTGTATCCACTTCTTACGTTCTGATCGCTGACCACCGACGTCGAACATGCGGTAGGTGAGATCGCCAATGATGAAGGTTGTTTCGGTGATACCAGTCGTCTTGACACGCGATCGGAGCACGTCTTGGTCGTTGGGGATGTAGTCGGGCGCAGCGATGCGGTCGATGGAGTCGAAGTAGCTATGGCTGTTAGTAGTGTTATGCGCGCATGGCAAGGAGGATTGCTCACTATTTAGCGGAGTCGTTAAGCTGGTACTCGCGCGAGCGCTGGAAGCACTGTTGCACACCAGCGTCCTTCCACAGGACTGAGATGGCGTTTCCAACCTCCGGGGGCAGGCTGTCGCCCTCGATCTGTGCTGGCTGCATGAAGATGGTCTGGACGTGGTACTCGGCGCGCTGATCGTCGAGCGGCAGCTCGAGCGACTCCATGGCCTCAAGAATAACGCGCATCGACTGCACCGTGTTGCTGAAGATGATCTCCTTGAACGACTCGCGCTCGTCGCGCGAGTATCCACCCTCGTGGATGAGCTTCATCTGCTTGAGAATGGTCGACTTTCCGGATTCACCGGCTCCTGCGCGCTGTTAGAGGCTGCTGACGTGACGGGCGTCGCGATACTAACCGAGGAGCAGCATCTTGATCTCGTTGCGCTGCATCATCTTGTCGCGCTTGAGCTGGTTCTCAATTTCCTCGTTCCTCTGCTTGCCCTCCTTCTCCTCTGTGCTCATTCCGCAACCCATGATGGCGGCAGGGGACGGTGTCCGGGGTGATTATTAGGGTAAAGGTACGTAGTGATGTTCCGTCGAGGCCGGCCAATGCGGAAATCTGGAGGGCGGTGTCAATAGGAGTTCAATGGCAGGCGGCGGTCGTGCGAGTGCAAAAAGGTTGGCGACTTTAGCCGTGGGTGAGACGACTGGAAGCGATGCGGCCGTTTGCTTGCACTCGACGGTGGCGCTTGGGTCCCAGAGCAGGCGAGGCAGGCGCGACGGGGCCCTGGGGAGGAGAGGCTCACCTGTTATTACAAAGACTACCCCCAATGGCAGGAGTGAATGTACAGTAGTCGGGTGCGGGAGGGATGGAGGTGAAGGACGAGAGTGAAGGGATGGCTGGCGTATGAAAGACGACGAGGCTCGCTTGGCTCCGAGGTCTCAGGGTTGCTGCAAGGTCGGCTCGGGGGTGGATCGGCTGGGGGGAGGAACTCTGCGTGCTCGCTCGCCGACTGTGTGTCGCAGCAGGAAACAAGAGGCGGTGCGAAAAAGGGCCGCGAGTTGCACAGCAGCGAATGGATCGATGTTATGCCGGCAAGAGCGTCGATTGACGTTTGGGAGAAGCAAAGAACGAGAGGCAAGTAAGAAGGCTTGATGAAGGCCGCGAAAGGAGAGGCGCTTGCCCAAATCGTGCCATGCCAGCCATGAAAGGAAGCAACGCCAGCTCTGCTGCTAGTGCTAGCCTGGCCCGGGCCACCCTACCACCAAACCCTCCGACCTGTCTATCTTGCGACGACTAGCATCACTAACACCTTTTGCCGATTCCCCTTTGCTGGTTCGCGATCTTCGCGACTTCTGGACTGCCCGCTATCGTGCAAGAAGCCCTGCCCATGGCCTATTGCAACTGACGGGCCATGCTACGCAGGCGCGACCATCTTCACGTCCCCTCCCGCCTGTTCGTCCGCGCCTGCAACGCCTCCGCTCACCGTAAGTCGTGATTTGCAATTGGCCTCTGGGCACAGCAGCTATTTGCTGCACCTCTCCCGCCTCTCGCTGCAGGCCCTGGTGTCGCCCCCCTCGGCCTCCTTTGCACCACACAGTTCGACATGGAAGCGCTGTCGAGAACACGCCAGATGCGACTCCCGTAACTCCCGTCCCGCTTGAGTCTGACTAGTTACGCTTCTAGAAGGTTTGTGGAAAATGAGGACCCATCGTAACAAGAGGGCCTGACGCTCGGAGCCGCACAAGGATCCAGGCACGCTTGAAACCCTGAAGCGTTTGGCCTCTATCTCTCACTCACTGTGTCTTGCACCTGCAGGCAAGCACCCGGGCCTCGCACTGCATCCTTCTATCTGCTGCTGTTCTACCCTCGTCAGCAGCGCTGAGATTTTCTGTATCACGACGTTGCCAGCCACTCGAATTCCTCTCGAGCCAAAGCTCAGACTGGGGGGCGATATTCTCTAGCCCCAGTTCGGCCTAGCCCTGCAGAACGTGAACATTCGCCAAACCTCCGTCGCTCCTTCATCTCCCCGACTCGCGTGCTTCGGCCAATCATTGCGCCATCAGATTTTGGATTTTCCCAAGTATCCTCGCCTCGCCTTTCTGCCGTTGGAATCGGTTGGGGCAAGAGTCGTGCGTCCTGATCATCCTGCCTCACGTCTGAGTGGGTGCTGGAATTATGCCCGCGCTGGGGTACTCAGTATACTTATGAACGTGTTGCCGTCATAATAAACCCTATATCCGTTCCGCCAATATTCTAAATTTACTAATTTGGCTTCTGACCATGGCTCAGTCGTCCCGTGTTTATGCTGTCTCGACTGCTGGCAAGCATCTTCCTGTCTCGACCACCTCTCCCTGGGATGATGCATCAAAAGTCACAACTCTTGTCTCAACCCTCACGTCTTACGCACTGTCACGAGTCAGACGGACGGGAGGATCCACGAACGACACGTGGGAGCAATGGCCATCCATGACATGAGTGCCGTTGAATAGGGGGACAGCTCATACAGCGTAGCTACGCGAACAGGTGACCGCTGCTGCTTCTCGTCCGTGGGTTCAAGCACCCTCCATGCTGTCTAATATCAAACGCTGTTACTTGTGTGCTTTCGCAGATACCACATCGCAGACCACATCGCACGTATCTCCACCTCGTACGCATGCAGGAATCTCATCTCCTTATGTTGTCACGATCTGCGTTCTAAGCCGGAGCCAGCCTGTATTCGACATCTCTTACCCGTGAGCTCCACCGACCTACGCAATATGCAGGTCGAAGTTACCCGCTTTGGCGATGATATCTCCACATTATGAAGACGTTGCCGCGCATTTAGCCATTTTGAGGACCGATTCAGGAAAATGCCGAAGAATATCGATATTTGCCGACCCGGAGGTCTTCATCCTCTCGACCTTTGGACGGAGTTACAAGTCATGTATGCTGCAGCGACGACGGAAGTTCGACTGATCGGCTGTCTTTGTAAATGATGACCTACCATGGTATGGGTCTGACCTCGATGAATGCTAATGTGGTGCTCAAACCGGCACTCAAACCGGCGTTCAAATAGACGCATCTTGCGCATTGCTTTGTCCTTAATATCAAGACCAGTAGGAAACATGGTCATCAATGAAAGTAGCACAAATTACTGTTTTTGTCGCCGCAAGGAGATATAACGATACTCGGATGCGCAGGTACGATTGCCGGCTAGCGAGTGCGACCGTCAGGACAGTACACGACACCATCAGTCGAGTATCGCGTCGCCTTTGCAAGCTAACGATCACCAATGACGCGGTTCTTGGGTAGTCGCTAACGCTGGGCTGCAGTGTGTTCTCGTCCCACGTAATGCACGTAGGCCAAGACTCACTTTTGGTGTTCTGCGTGAAGTTTACACAGGCGCCGTGCAATTACTGGCTGACGTGGTAGACTAGCCTGAACCCCAGCGCTTAGCGCACGATGCGAGCGCCTAGAATAGCATCTCTGCACCACCACATCCTCGAACCGACGACTCTCCAGTCAATCACCTCTCTCCAAATCCGCGAGCGCTTACTGTAGGTATCAATGACCTCAAAGCCCGCCATCGTGGCGCCTCAGCGGTTGCCCAGACAGGGCGCCGACACGGCGGCTGGTGAAGATGCCAATACATATTGTCAGCCTACCATCCCCCGCTTGTTGTTTCTTGGATACATCAACAAAATCTCATGAGACTGGCGACGCGTTACGAATTTCCTTGAGTTTCTCTCCTTCAATTTCCTTGTTCATCTCGCTGCAGGTTCAGCGCTTCTTTGCACCATCCCTCATGTCTAGATTCCTTAGTGAGTAACCTCTTGTCATACGGTCTTGGTTGATGTAGCTGACACTGGTACAGATACTGTACAATTATGCTTATGAGCCATTTCCAAAGGCTATGGATCTCCTCAGTCTTTATAATATTAACTTCGCCGATGCTTGCGGCTCCTACTGTCGCTTCTACACCAAGCTCGCTCCCACAGGCGCTCCAACAAAACGTACCTCTTTGTGCACAGCAATGTTTACAGGCTTCGCTGGACGAAAGATTCCCTGTAGCATGTTCTGGTCAGGAAAACCTCCAATGTCTTTGTTCTCGTTATAGTAATGTTGGAGAGTCTTTGGGCGAAGTGGCTCTGGGCTGCATATACCTATCGTGCCCAATGGAGGATACTCAATCATCACTCAGTTCGGCGTACGGAATCTGTCTTGGACAGAAGGATGCAGTTATGCCGACGAAGAGTGTGCTTACCTACGTCGTCACTAGTGCGACTCACACCATGTCTCCGTCCTCAATCCAACCGACGGCAACGAATACACCGAAGATGACATCTACTTTGCGGATCCGAGAAAGCTCTACACAGTCCGCTTTCGCCGATACCGTCCCATCAATACCATCTGCCACATCATCGGCAACATCTACATCGGTCCCAGTCACTGTGGCAGCAGGAGCTCCTCCTAGAATGACACCCGCACAGATTGCCGGACTATCAGTGGCCGCAGTGGCAGCTTTCGTCATGGCCATTGGACTCATGGCGCTAAGTGTGTGCTTGCGCAGGCGAAAAGAGCGACGGGTGGTTTTCGATACAGACGAAAAGGGCAAGCAGCTTTCTACACGCTTCTCGCACTATGTCCCAGTAGAGAACGTTCTTGAGTCACCAAAGCAATTTCCTCTGGTGCCCCCACGAGCTCTTCGCAGAGGCAGCAAGCAACATCCAGCACGTCCAGCGCAGCGTCTGGGCGTAGGGACTTCCAACAGTTCTTCGAACTCCTCATTGCCGCTCGACCAGATAGGTCTAGCCATCAGCGCCGAGCTGGATGGAAAACCATTGGTACCTAACAACGCCTCAAAAGCCCCAATTGCACATCAACGAGCGCCTACCACAACTCAGGCACCCCTTAGGCCTGTGAGTACGATAACTCAGGAGACAGTCTTCGAAGAGGACGAGACTTCATCGCACCGAAGATCTTCAATGCTATTGCCCACGCCTCCGGTCCCAATTCCCCCTATCCGTGCTCTACAGCCCTCCAGGCCTATGCCAAACTTTACTGCCAACAATCGTCCAACCGGCCGCCGATCCGAGCTGTTTATCGATATTCCTGTCCGCCATGAGAGACCTCAGCCAAAGCGCATTGTGGCGGGAGGGGTAGCCTCACATGGCTCACCACAGCCACCTCGTCCCGAGCACGCAATACGCCCACGCCTGGCGCCGCCCTTCCAGATGGCCTCTACGGCCACCTCTTATGAATCCAAGGCTACGACTGCTAGCTCACGAGATGCGAGCACGTCTGGGGATATCATCGACTACTACTTTTCCAGTCATCAGAGCCGAGAGCCAACACCCAAAGCCAGCCCAGCGCGTGTCATCCGACCAACAGAGTCACCAAAAACTGTGCAGATCAAGCCCAAGAAGTCACACAGCAGCACATTGTCACGCTCTACCTCGCGTAATTCCACAAACTTGCGCGACTCTCTGGCAAGTCAAACATCTTTCGAGACAACGAACGGCAATGAGTCGACGCCTGAAGACGAGGACGAGGACAAGCAGCTATCTGATGAGAGCGCTAGCAACAAACAACAGCTATCTCCTGTAGCTGAGTCACCAATCTCCAAGCTTCGATACCCAAAGGTGCCGCGGGCGTCGAATCAGCTTGTGCCGCGTAGTCCAAAGAGCTCACCACAGCAGCAGAACTTCAGAAGTCCACGCAGAGGTCCAGATCCATCGATGCTTCTTCAGAAACGCAACAATGCTCTCCCTCCGCTCTTACTAGAGTCTCGACCTAGATTGAACAGTCCTCATCGAGACCCCTTCACGTCCCCACCGCGCGTCACTAGTCCCCCGCGCAAAGTTCGTTCTCATGTGCGCAGCAATAGCACTGAGTCGTGGAGTACGACACCTGCGTCGAAAACGGGTATCGATCGGAAGAGTCGCGTGCAAAGCGGCACATGGGGTAGAAGCCCAGTCATGTATGAAGAAGATTTTGTAAAGCCGTTGAATGTGAGAAGGAAGAGAGACGAGATGTCTGAGTTGAACATCGGCAGAGATGTGGATGTGGACTTTGACCGGGATGGGTTGAAGAGTCCGGTGTGGGTGCCCCGACTAACGCCGAGAAAGAAGGGTGAGGATTTATTCCTGGAGGTAGGGTGGGGTGATGGGGTGCGAAGATGATGTTCAATTCTTGACTACATAAACCTTTTCTTGTGTATAGATTTTCTTAATGGAGGAAAGGGACGGCAGGAAGGGTGGAGGAACCAGACACGACTGTCATTCTCATTGCATGTTGTATAGTACGAGATAGATACCCACAGCGCTCATTTGTTTGTTTACGTAGGTTGAAAATGTAAATGGAGATGTCAACCAAGTCGTACGATGTTCTTCAAATCTTGTTTTTCTTTGATCGCGTTAGTCTTGAAGCGGCCTTGGCGCATACGCTTCATGGTGTTGAGTTTACGATTAGCCAGACAGCGGGATATACAGCACTGGGCGCGCTATTTATCCAACTGTCCCGACAGCCTAGTCTCTCGTCTTGGTAGTCTTCCACTCCTCCAGCGCACCGGAGAATAAACAGGTTAAATATCCGGCTCTAGTCCAGACAGTTGTTTTGGGGGTTCCACGATTGAGCCTCATCTACTCAGCTCCGTTTCGGCCGCGGCGCCGATCCCGGTGTCGCGGTAGCCGCCCGGAAGAATTCTGTTGCATCGTGTACTTGCGTGGCGGAAGTTGAGGCAAGAGATTGAAGAGAGGTTCCCTGCGCTATCGGGGCACTGTGATCCGCCACGTCCGTGATGCGGTCGTTCTCGGCGCATGGCGGATACAGAGGGAACAGAGACTGTACAGGGCAAGAGGTTAGTAATGGACAGTCACTTGCAACAGCGCATGATAGCCAGGACTAGGCACGCAAAGCCTTGTCAGCACACGGCGCAAGCTTACTAAAACGAAGCAGCAATTCGTGTCCGTGGCTTGGACGGGTGGGATGCTGCATGTTATGGCAGAAAGTGCGGCGACTGGTTGATGTAATCGGGCTTTGAGAGACCCCACTAAAACGTCCACTCTGGCGTTATAGTTGAGGCAGGCATGACGCCTAGCCACCCCACTATAACTACAAAACCTAAACACCAGCACGTCTGCGCAACTTCTCTTCTTCAATCTTTTCCCCATCGACAGACTGCCCATCATGCCGTACGGAAAGACTGACGAGCTCGCCATCAACACCATCCGAACCCTAGCGGTATGTACACTTCTCTTGTTGTTTTCTGATACCATTGGCCGCCCCACCACTATCAACAGCTACCCCGCTAGCAGTTCTCATCCCAACAAAAGCGGCAGCAGCGTGTTGAAGCCTGCGGAAAGTCGTTTGAGAGGTTCAATGGCTGACTTTGTGTGTTTCTGTAGGTCGATGCCACCTTCCAGGCAAACTCCGGCCACCCGGGTGCCCCTATGGGCATGGCCCCGGTTGCCCACGTCGTGTTCAACAAGTTCATGACTTTCAACCCCAAGAACCCCAAATGGGTCAACCGCGACCGCTTCGTTCTCTCGTACGTACTTTTCTGTACTTTTTGTACCAACAATGGCAGCCATGACGGCCATATCAAGCAGGCTGGGATTGCGCAGCGCAATTCTGGAGCAATTCAGTTGAGAAGTTGCGCATCTCTGCCGTGGCCGCAGACAAGAGAGTGTCACTTTTGCTTCTTCGGTCTTTCTCGGAGTTCAATCGCGACTTTTTTTCCATCTCACACCCTATCGTACGAGACCAAATAACTGACTATGAGTGATTAGCAACGGTCACGGATGCATGCTCCAGTATGCGCTGATCCACCTGTTCGGCTACAACGTCAGCATTGACGACTTGAAGAACTTCCGCGTACGTACTTTTGACAGCTTGGTCTTTCAGCAGCACTAACACCATAATAGCAAGTCGACAGCATCACCCCCGGTCACCCCGAGTCCCACGACACCCCCGGTATCGAGGTCACTACTGGCCCTCTTGGTCAGGGTTTCGCCAATGCCGTCGGTCTCGCCATTGCTGAGAAGCACACTGCTGCCGTCTTCAACAAGCCCGGCTACGAGCTGATCAACAACCACGTCTACATGTTCTTCGGTGATGGCTGCGCCATGGAGGGTATTGCTAGCGAGGCTGCCTCCACTGCCGGTCACTTGAAGCTCGGAAACCTCATTGCCATCTACGATGACAACCACATCTCCATTGGTATGTTTGGCGAATAACTTCAAGAAATTCAAAATCTGACGTCATACAGACGGTGACACCAAGTGCGCTTTCACTGAGGATGTCAGCAAGCGATTCGAGTCCTACGGCTGGCACGTACAGCACGTCGAGGACGGTGACTCCGACCTCGAGGCCATCGAGAAGGCCATCGCTGAGGCCAAGAAGGTCACCGACAAGCCCTCGATGATCAAGCTTACCACCACCATCGGTTTCGGTTCCAAGCTCCAGGGTACCGGCGGTGTCCACGGCAACCCCCTCAAGGCCGACGATTGCAAGCAGGTCAAGGAGAAGTTCGGCTTCGACCCCGAGAAGATGTTCGACGTCCCCCAAGAGGTCTACGACATGTACCACAAGCACGCCGCCGAGGGTGCTGCTGCTGAGGAGGAGTGGAACAAGCTCTTCCAGAAGTACGGTGAGGAGCACAAGGAGCTTCACGCTGACCTGTCCCGCCGATTGACTGGCGACCTTCCCGAGGGCTGGCAGAAGGCCCTCCCTACATACAAGCCCACCGACCCTGCCATCGCCTCAAGAAAGCTCTCCGAGAGCGTTCTCGAGGCCATCCACGACGTCGTTCCCGAGCTTCTCTCTGGTTCCGCCGATCTGACTGGCTCCAACAACACCCGATGGAAGAAGGCCGTCGACTTCCAGCCTCCGGAGCTCGGCATTGGTGAATGGTCTGGTCGATACCTGAGATACGGTGTCCGCGAACACGCCATGGCTGCCATCATGAACGGTATGTCCGCATACGGCACCATCATCCCCGCCGGTGGTACTTTCTTGAACTTCGTTTCATACGCTGCCGGTGCCGTTCGTCTGTCCTCTCTTTCACACCAGCGCGTCATCTACGTCGCTACTCACGACTCCATCGGTCTTGGTGAGGATGGTCCCACCCACCAGCCTATCGAGACTCTCGCCCACTTCCGCGCTCTGCCTAACATGATGGTCTGGCGCCCAGCCGATGGAAACGAGTGCTCTGCTGCTTACTACATGGCTCTTACCTCCAAGGAGACGCCTTCCATCCTTGCCCTTACCCGTCAGAACCTGCCCCAGCTTGAGGGCTCAACACTGGAGAAGGCCATCAAGGGTGGTTACGTCGCTCTTGAGAACAAGGACGCCCAGATCACCCTCGTTTCCACTGGTTCTGAGGTCTCCCTCTGCTTGGAGGCCGTCAAGACCCTCAAGGACCAGGGCATCACCGCCCGTGTTGCATCCCTGCCTTGCTTCGAAGTCTTCGATGCGCAAGACAAGGACTACAAGATGTCGGTTATCCCCGCTGGTATCCCATCTCTCAGTGTTGAGGTCATGTCCACCATGGGTTGGGAGAAGTACTCGCACGAGCAATTCGGTCTTAACCGCTTCGGTGCCTCTGGACCATACAAGGAGGTCTACAAGAAGTTTGAGTTCACCCCTGAGGGTATTGCCAAGCGTGCTAAGGCTACCATTGACTTCTACAAGGAGGTCAAGCCTCTCCGATCTCCTCTCGACCGCGCGTTCCAGCAACTCATCTAAGCGTTTGCGTAGCGTAAGATTTGCTTTCTGGAGGTTCTTGAGATTCTGGAGCATTGTCTCTGGCTTGTAATGAGTGACGATATGTAAGAAGCAGCAGCCTGCTTCATGAAGAAGGGAAAAATATGACCCGAGTAAATAGAATTTGATTCCCCCTTTAATTATGTTTAGGGCATTCTGTGATGTTCAAACTATATGTATATTGTACCGAAAGTCCACCGTTACCTGAAGTTTGCAAAGGGTCCTACTCGGACCAAGTTTCGAAATATAAAATGATCATCAGCAGCGTAGGGCTGAGCAATTCACGAGTTTCTAGATCTGCAAATCTGTGCGAAAGCTACCCAGGCATGACATTTGCGCACCCACTGCAATGCACAATTATCAAGATTACAACATCTGTGTGTTGTGTGAATAGCTATGATGACTTTGGAAGACCCGTTGGTTAGTGCCAGGCGTCGAGCCAGCGTTGCTACACACGTTGTGCCGTGTTCAAATTGCTTGACATTGATCAGGTGCATTTCCTGTAGGCAGGTCTTCTGGAGATGCAACTGGCAACAGACGACTGGAAGTATTTCATGTGCATGATGGCTTTGATGTAGGCAACTGACACCTGGGAAGAGATGTGGTTGTAAAGACAAAGAGTCGGAAGTGAAAGCTGCCACGAGGTCGGCGCGCTCTCCTCCGAGCCCGCCGCATTGTCAACTTTTCGCGACATCATCACCAACATCACCACGCATAGCCATGATGTCCCAGACCGACGACAGCAATGGTACCACGAGAGGTCTCAGAAGACAGCCATCGTCACGCAGCATATTCTCTGTCCCGACTCCGATAAAACAGTTGTTCGACCAATTTCCACTCGTCACGTATCCCGCCAACGATTTCCCACAACGCGCTCCGCAGCATCACAATGCTCACGTGCTTTATGTCTTCACCACGGATGAAGGAGCAATACGAGGAGCACCTTCGCACAACCCAGCGTGCTTGAAGTGGCAGGTCAGTCTATGTCTCAAACCACCCCCATGCCCCGCTACCGGGCTCACACTATCACAGGTATACCTTAAGTTCTCCAAGATACCTTTCCAAGTCGCATCCGCAAACAACCATGCTTCTACCAGCGGCTCACTACCTTTCGTGATTCCATCATCTTCGGATCCCTATAAACGACCCCAACCTGTCCCTTCCAGCAAGCTGCAACGATGGGCCATGAACAACAGTGAGAGGGCAATAGAAGAGCCCGGAGACCCGCGATACGAAGCATATCTAAGTTTACTAGACCATCGTATACGGAGAGCTTGGGTTCGTTGACCGCAAAAGCATACTCGACTCATGGCTAACATCTTGCAGCTCTACACTATCTATCTCTCCCCGAACTTCACCACCATCGCCGAACCCCTCTACATCCTCCCGAGCTCCCGTAATTCCTTTGTACGCCTCGCCATATCCCGCGAACTGCGTCTGGCAGCCGAGACCGAGCTCCTTAAGTTCTCAAGCATCATCAACGACGAGACACTTTATAACCAGGCAGACGAAGCATTTGCAACGCTCGAGGCTTTGCTAGGCAAAGACGACTGGTTCTTTGGTGCGCAGAGACCGGGCTTGTTCGATGCTAGTGTCTTTGCGTACACGCATCTGCTATTGGATCAGAGATTGGGCAAGGATTGGGTGGACACGCGTTTGCGTGACGCGCTAATGGCGCGCAGACACCTAGTCACGCATCGAAACCGCGTACTGGCTAGATATTTCGAAGAAGCATCTTGAGTGAACGACAATACCCGTGAGCTATAATCGAGTGTACGCAGTACGACTGTACCATCTGAATTCGTCTTGAGTACCACGAACGATCAATTAAGCGTCAACGAGACGCGTTGTTCAGCTCAGCTTGGAAGGAACAAATTTATGACGAATTTAGTTTGGACGAAACGGACACCGCGGACATTTTAGCGCGACCCGGAGCCTAATACCTCGGGATGCAGATATGACTCACGCTACGTGGAAGCTGTACGACATATCGCCTAAATAGGCAATGCTGGATACATATCGGACTCGCAGAGGGCGCACAGTAGAGTCATTGGCTAAACGAATCTCTATATAGACTTTCGTTGGGCACTCAACATCGAAGACAGTATCAGCCCCCAGAAACTTTACCCCACTTCAGATCCGCGATAAACGTCGTCATCTGTTGCTAGAGCCACAGCCAACTATCTGCTATTGCAACTACGACCGACTCCTGTCTTTCCTCTTCAACAAAAAAAAGAAGACACAATCAGGTCTTAAGAGCCGCTTCAACCAACATGACGCAACCAACATCCGTTGATATGACCTTCGATACTTCCCTTGTGGACATCAACCCGCCCTCAAACGTCAATGCCTCCTTCTCAACTACGGACTCGGGCTCAACATTGGACGTTCAACAAAACCCCACGCAGGCTACAAGTGCAAGCAACACCTCCAATTCAGTCCAGCATATTCCAACTCAAGCTGCCTACGACCAATGGGCTTCCATCTACGATACCGATGGCAACATGCTGCAAGCAATTGACGATCTGGAACTTCAACAAGTTCTTCCAGAATTCTTGTCGCAGGTCAAGAACAGCAATGTCACAAAAGAGAAGCTTCATGTCCTCGACTTGGGATGTGGGACTGGACGAAATACAGGAAAGCTCGTACGCTATGATTGGAACGGAAAGAGCATCGAAGTTACTGGTCTGGACTTTTCGCAGGGTATGTTGAATGTCGCCACTAAGAAGCTGGCTACGTCGATTGAGGGTCAAGAGAAGGTGCGGTTAAGACTGAAGTGCTGTGACTGCTTTCCAACAGTCAACGATCCATCGACATCCCCATTGCCTGCTGTTCAAAACCTGGAGCCAAGTCATGCAGTCATCTCTACTCTAGTATTAGAGCACATTCCGCTAGAGGACTACTTCGCCACGTTGTGCACGTTGCTCTTACCAGGTGGTACAGCGCTGGTAACCAACATGCATGCAGACATGGGTCGTATCAGCCAAGCCGGCTTCGTCAATGCACATGGTGTGAAGGTTAGAGGAAGTAGCTACGTCTACACAGTTGGAGAGACTGCAGAGGCAGCCAGAGCTGCGGGACTTGAGGTGATAAGTGTGAATGAGCGAGAGATGAGAAAGGAGGATGTTGAGAGTGGTGCTGTGGGCGAGAGAGGGTGGAAGTGGGTTGGTATGAAAGTTTGGTATGGCATGGTTTTCAGAAAGGTCTTGTGAGCTATCGTGAATTTAACAGTTGGAGCTGAAACACCACTACCGTCATATAACCTTTACCTCTCGAGTACCTTCACATACGACCACAGGTAAAGGAGTATACTGGATCCCGTTTGCTCTCCACACGTCAAGCCTTTGACCGGCGGACTAGTAGTTAGGTGGGTGACCACTAGCGAATCCCCGCTGTTGTATGTTTTTTTGTTCTTGGTCATGAGTGAGAGATGAAAGTATTGATCTTGTAGTGATACTTTGGTCAGTGTGTACAGATCACTATCACCTACCACTTCTCTGCGACTCATTGCCCGTGGTTGGCTGTATGTAAGTATCGGGGAAGTTGATACTTGGAGAGTGATGATCAAAGATAGTACGAAGTCAGTCATGGTAAGATGCCAGCCACAGGTCCTCCACAGCATCAGCGAACTCGTCTGTATCCTCCAGCCTCCTCATAGTATTGAAAACCCCAGTGTTTCTGATTTGCCCTATTTAGAATTCGAAGCGAGCTTAGCGCTGTATGGCAGAAGTGCTGTCTCGGGCGGCTCCATGCCCACTTCCCAGTCAAATAGTTGTACACGGGACGATCCATGCGAAGTTATTTTTGGCAACATGAACCAGGTAACGTACTCCGTAGTGAGTAGTCCGATCAACTTCCAAGTCACATAGCTGTATGTTTCCATGGGGGTGTCATTATTACCATAGGATTACAGGTGCCTAGCGAAGAATATGAAGCGGCCTCTTAGGATATGCATCCGTCAATGCGGTTGGAAATTTCACCTAGGTATCGGCTTACCAGCAGCCTAGACGTGCGTACGCCCTACATTTAGCCCGCGGGCCAAAGACTCGTCGCGTAATGAAGGCAAGGATGAGTGACAGCGGTTGTTCATGGCTAGCGCCGTCTCGCTTCGTGGCTTTCTGAGCGCGGGAAGAGACCGTTAACAGTAACATGAGTAAGCTGCATCGACATTCGAGAACGAGATGAGGAAAGCCACCAGCTACGAAAAGTGTGGGATCTCATCTTCTGAAGTAACTTTCGTTCAAAGTCCATTAGGCTATTGACTGTATGACACGAGGCAGACCCAGCAGCACTTTTCCTTACGTCCATTTGCTGGGGAGTCGGAAGGATGCTACCGCTCTCGGATATACCGAAAAGGGTTTCTTTCTGTCAGGGTTCACGATCCCTCCCCTCATTCATGGCAGTCTTAGCCCCCATACCGCGTCCAGCTGGTGAAGCTTAGAATTCAGTTAGGTTATCTCTGACTGACGTGTGGAGCGCAAACTATGGCTAGAATCAGAGGGTCCGCGTTACGCCCCAGTACTTGCAGTATACCTAGGTACACGCATCGGGTTCGTTGCTCTTTTGAGTATACTAGTATGGCATGTTCAGATCATGACTCGTTGTCACAGCAAACAACCCTGTCAGGTTCACTGCAGAGCGCTGCTGCTACTGATAAACGACGGGACATAGTGCGCTCTCTCCCTCTACTAACCATAGTTTTCGAGTCGCTCTGCTCTTTAACGTCGGCATCTACGACATGGCGCTCCTATCTGATGTCTTTTTCGGTTCAAAAACGAGTTCTGTCTTCTTGTTCTACATCGCTATATCCTTCGCGGCATACTATCTCATCTGGACCGTCTACGCTCGAACCCTCCATCCACTAGCTAAGGTTCCAGGGCCATTTTGGCCTTCAGTCTCGCGAACATGGCTTATGTGGCACCATCACAAAGGCGATATTGAGATTGTCGAGCGCGTTCTTCATAGGAAATATGGCCCGATTATTCGGATCGCACCCGATGAGATCGTCACAACCGATACCACGGCCATTCCGTATATCTACCCAGTTCAGAAACCACTCGAGAAAACGGACTGGTATAAACCGTGGCGGCCACAAGGACTAAACAGCCAACCGGATCTATTCACACAGACCAACGAGAAGGCTCACGCAGCGTATCGGAGGATTGTTGGAGGCGTATATTCACTTTCCAGTATACTAAAGAATGAATCCCGGCTGGACGAGACATTGGAACTCTTTCTAGAACGAATGGATAGCTTCGCTGATAGCAAAGAAGCATTCGATTTTGGATTTTGGCTCGAAATGTGAGCTACATGTGATCACTAGTAGATTGTCCTGGCTGACACGTGAACCAGGTACTCATTTGATAGCGTTGGCGTCGCGTTCTTTGGTCAAGCCTTTGGATTCCTACGGGACAGCATCGACTACAAAGGCTACATCCACTCGGTTCATCTTGCGATGCCTTTCCTTACTCTCTTGACAGTGACTCCGTACTACATGCGGCCATTCCTGCTTCTGATCGCTGTTTGTATTCCGCGCTTACTGAAAGCTGTGCTGGCTGTAGAGGATATCAAGAAGACTGCAATCATAGAGACGAAGATAGCCACCGAGAGAACACTGGAAGTGACTGAAAAGAGACCTGATCTACTGTCTCAGTTGCTAGCAATTGTGCAGGAAAAGGGAGAAAAGGTGAACTACTCACACAGAGAAATTACGTCAGATATGTGGGTTGCAATGTAAGTATAATGACATCCAGACCCCCAGACTTCACACTAAGCCCTACTAGTATGGCCGGAGCGGACAGTACATCCATCTCTATGCGCTCCGTTTTCTACTTCCTAATGAAGCACCCAGAGAAGCTCGAAAAAGCGCGTGCGGAAGTCGATGCAGCCTTCGAGAATGGCACACTATCGTCCCCAGTTCAATATGGTCAACTCGCTTCACTTCCCTATCTAGTAGCCACAGTCAAAGAAGCATTACGATTGTTCTCTGCCTTCGCAGTCTCGATGCCTCGGTATGCTCCTAGCCAGGGGATCACACTTTGCGGGAAGCACATTCCTGCAGGCTATACCGTTGGAATGAATCCAGCTATCGTTTCGCATGACCCCAATGTATTTGGGGAAGATGCACATGAATTTGTTCCCGAGCGATGGCTACAGAGCGAAGACCGCACGAGGGTGATGGATAAGAGAATCCTGATATGGGGCGCCGGGACGCGAACATGCGTTGGTAGGCCTGTAAGTTGTCCGTGATCACACACTGAAGATTTACTGACGATTCATAGCTTGCTTTGACGCAAATTTACAAAGTGACTGCAGAGGTTTTGCACCGTTTTGACTTTGAGATGGCGCATGATCGGCCGTGGAAGACGCACAATGCTTCTTTCAACGTCCAGACTGGTGTCGAATGTAAGTTCAAGCGACGAAGTTCAATGGTAGTGTAGTCTGCTAGTTATTCTCGATCGCTATCATATCCGATAGGGCCAGAAGATTGCATCTCAAGAAAGATGTGTATTCATTCGCCACGATCCAACCAGAGCTCGTAAGCTTCTATATACTAGTCAAATCTATACATCGAGTGCTTTCAGAGATCTCTATTAGCAGTGCTGAATGCCTCAATACTCTCATTAGATCTGTCGCTACTGTTCCGCTTGATTCAAGGAGAACTGCAGGGTCCGCTGTTTTGCCCAATCGTAGATCATGATGACGTCAACCTATGTTCATGATCCGATGTGCGCCCTGGGAACTTCGTCATTCGAGATGCCGAAAACTATTTCTGACCAGCGGTTATAATCAGCGACTTTGGCGGGCTACTCTATCAAAGATACTCCCAGCAACGAAAGTTCAACCCCGCAACCAACTAGGAATTGAAGTCTCAAGTGCAGATCACCATCACCAAGACAACGACAACAAGACAAGATGGACTCGCTTCCCGTAAATAACAAGACAGCTGGTGAGCCAGAAAGTACATATAACAATACACTTGAAGCTGGTGCTGCCATGACTCAGGTAAGTCCATCAGCTCTTTCTGACAATAACTCTATTGATTCAACCAGAATTTCGCTCCAGTCAAGAGGATATGTGCGCATCTCAACGCGTTCCATGCATATGCCCATGACCCAAAGCGGGATGCAGTCGAAGCAAACCACTACTGTGCTCACCTGAACGATGAAGTCCGCCAATGTATCCTCTACGACTCCCCTGAAAAAGTCGCACGAATCATTGGTATCGGTAAGTCATCCACCTCTCGGACCGCGCAACTCACTTCTAAACCAGCTTGCAGAATACATGATCTCCCCCAAGCTTTACGAGACACTCGATGCCGAAGAGCAAAAGCTCTGGCATTCGCACGTCTTCGAAGTGAAATCCGGAATGCTAATCATGCCGCGACCAACAGGCGTCCCAGAGGCCGCGTGGGAAGTAGCTGAGAACAAAGAGATGGAAGAGGTTGTCGAGCTGTACGGCAAAATCTACCATCTCTGGCAGACTGACCGGGGCGACAAACTGCCATTGGGCCCACCCCAGTTGATGACGAGTTATACGGCGGCAGATCAGATGCCGGATTTCGAAAAGCGGGTAAAGGAAAGGGATCAGAGATTTGGCAGTGATTACCAGAGGAAGAAGGGAGTCAGAGAGTATATCGAGGTGCCCAAGATCCACGAGAATGCTGACGCGACGTGGGCAAAGGGGGGTATCGGACACTAAGTAGGGTGGTGGGAGAAGACAGTAGAGCGCGCGACAGCAGAGTATGGGCTGCTCTTGAATATCATCTCTTTATGACCCGGTCGTGTTCTGCACCACCTCAATACCCGCTGGATCTTTCTTCTCACGTCCCATTAATCTACCCAGCACATCCTTCTCCTTGTCGCCATCTTCGGCATCGCTCGCGCTGTCGTCGTCGCTGTTCGCATTCGGGTCTTTCTCCTCGAGCACGCCTAATCCAAGGTCCTAGACACTGTTAGAAGCGCCCCGCGACACGGCAGAAACAAGTACTCACCATCTCAATGTATGGCTCACCCTCCTCATGCGCCTCGACAGAGTCTAAACTCTTCAGTGTTCCAGCCTTCTTCTGCGCCTCCAACTCTTCATTTGCAGCCTTCAACTGCGGTAAAAAGTCTTTGAGGAAACCACGAATGTCGGGTCCAAGGTCTTCATCGCCCAGCTTCATGATGGGCTTCTTCCCCCTGTTCGCGCGTAGATTTACAATGCCGTCTTGTGATTTTGGCTCCTCAAGCTCCATCTCTGTGTCCTCGCCGTCGTCGTCCTCTTCTTCGTCGCTTGAAGTCTCGTCGCTGCTGGGTTCTTCGCTCGATTCGGACAGCTCGCTGTCGCTGTCTGAGGTACCCAAGTCGCTTGCGTTGGTCGTAGAGTCCTCTGCGGCGTTGGTGGACGCAAGGGCCGAGTCGGAGGACATCGAAGGCGGCGAAGATTCGGGTTCGTTGGAGAAGCGCACGCGTTTGCTGCGGTGCGCGACAGCCTCGTGAATGTATGGCGACGACATGTTGTCCGGTATTCTCCGATATTAGCACTCCTAGTAGGGACTGCTGGAGTTTGTCTACGCGTTTTGGAGTGGGTTACAAAAGTCTGGGGAAAAAGTTGGGTAAGATTCAGTTTGTGCAGATCTCTCGCGGAATGGTACCGACTGGGCGAAGACCATAGGGCTACGTCACCGCCGCCGCCAGCACATATGGCCTCAAGGCCAATACCGGGCCAGATATTCACATGCTACATGCTGAGGTGTGTAAACAAATATCGTGTACCCCGTAGGATGCTCCACAGACAACGCATGCGGCTCTAGATTGGCCTGAGGCCGAAGCGACTCGTTGGTGTCAACAGGGGTCGTGAAACGGCGTCTTGAAACGTAGTTAGAGCGGGCGCCTGCATGGCTGACTTGTGGTCTCCGAGGGGTTAAGCCTCTTAAAGGTCCAGCTGGCCTCGTACATATCTGACCTCACCTCTTCTTGTCAATCTTTACCGTCTCACTGTTGTGCTGTCCGCCTGCACCTGTTCTTCTGTCTCCTGTCTCTGTCCTTGCTAGAGTCGGTGTGTCGCTGCCCCACTTCCGACGGTCACAGGTCTTCACCAAGAGTATTGAATTAGGTGTCTTTACAAGAGATATCTAATATCGAGTTTAGGTATGTATTGATTCTCTCATAACCTCGTCTTTTCGGCGTCATTTGTTCTATGGCCTCGTATTCGTCCTGCCACTGCATCAAGATTCGTCCTTAACCTCCGACACACACCAATGTCAATACCGTCTCAATCCTGCATTCCATCACTTATGAGCTTTGCACATGAACTTGACGATCCTACGTCTCGTTTGTTTCTATGGAGCATCTATCATTATCATGGGCTTGCTGCTATCCTGTCAGCGCGCCCATGTGGTCTGATCTCGTCAAGCCCAACACTGGACGCTGGTTGGTCCATTCGCCTTCACCTTCACCACGATGCTGCTTCGCGCTCTTCGAACAGAGCTCCCAGTAGAACCGCCTGCTATTATCCGTCTTTACAAATTGGTGGCTTGGGATAGAAGCGTAAAAACTTCCCAATCGCCTGTCCTTGACTTGTTCTTGTCCATCACACTCCAGCTCTTCATCACCCTTCACAAATCTGCAAACCATCCTCTATCAGTTTTCTATACCTGTTCCAAGACTCCCAGTCATAGTCTCTTTTCTCTGCATCATTCTACTTTACACTACATTCACATCCGTCACCATGACTATGAACGAGACCATTCGTATCATCGGCATGCTCAGAGCTTCTGCCGCTCACAACGCTGACCACAACAAGATCAGCGAGCGTGAAGCGTTCTTCGCCTCAGCCAACGAATCCGGCAAAAAGCTTAGGACTGCCGCAGCTGCGCGCAAGCCCCTCTCGGTCTTACTCCTTGAAGGCCTCGTCCACGCGACCAAGCACGGTGTGCCTTACCCCAGCAATCCCCTGACATACGAGTCCAAGGTCGGAATTAATCGCATAATCGTCGCTCTCAACAGAGCCATTCCCCGTGACGCAGACATTGTCCCTCCCAACGTTCACTCCAAGGACACTACCCAGGACCTCGCCAACGACCTCGCTATCGAGAACAGCAAGCGCATTTTCACCGCGCGTTCCAACATCAAAGAACTCAAGCTCATTAGCAGCAATCTCGGCATCCCCGTCACATCTCCTACCATGGCTGGCCGCTTCCCGGTGCTCAGCACCTCGGACCTCCCCAAGGCGTCGGCTGAAGAGCAGTCCGCTACAGCATCACCTGCACGCGGCACCGCCATGCTCAACAACATCTTCAAGTCGGTGCGAGTTCCCGAGTTCCGCTTCAAGTGGATGTTTTGGGCAGAGAAGGGTCAGCAGGCCGCACCAAAGGACAAGGTGGCTTCAGAAGAGTACCTTACTCGGCCCAAGCCGCTTGGAGACCAGATTGTCTCCGTCAAGGAGTTCTACCAGCACTTCAACAACATACCGGTGGAGAACCTGAAGCTGAGAGACTCGATACACCTCTTCCACCTGGGCGTGAAGCCGGTATGGGAAGATCCACGAAACACGCGCGGCGGCGCATGGTATTTCAAGGTCAGCAAGGACCTGGCGGCCCAGTTTTGGCACGAGATGTGCCTGCTTGCCGTCGGTGACGTCTTGCAGGGGGCCGTCGAGACCAAGCGTGCTTGTGAGTCATCTTTCTTTAATCACTCTCACATGTCCTGGATACTGACTGTTCGACAGCTTTCAACGACGACATCTGCGGGATCTCGTACAGTGTTCGCTGGAATGCTGTACAGATTGCCGTGTGGAACCGGGACGCAGAGAACGAGGACGGCCGTCAGAAGCTTCTGGAGGTCATCCTCGATAAGCTGTCGGAAGAGCTCCGGCCGAAGAAGGAGGACAGCTATTGGTACAAGGCGCACAAGGAGCACAAGGGTTTCATTGAGCAGTAGTGAGTCGATCTTGTGTCTATAGTGGAGATGATGGGTGGGTGAGAGATTCGTACAAGGGCTTTGAGGCCTACACACATATATGCATAACCCGCACGGGAGTTTGTGGATGTTCCAATAGAGATATGGCAACTCGCCCACATGTTCTTGTGTATCTGTCGATGATGGTGGTGGTGTATGCGCCAATCACAGGCATGGTTCGCCGCAGAAGCACAGACCAGCCAACTTCGTAGAAGCATCATGCACTTGTCACGATTCTCCGCATCGTGCCTGCCGCCGCCTCACCACACCAACGCCTCACAACCCGCCCACCATGGCCGCGATACCTACCTCACTCTTCCGCTGGGTCGTTCCTGCTGCCATCGGCGCCAGCGTGGTGCAGAGCTCCCTCTACGACGTCAAAGGCGGAACCCGCGCCGTCATCTTCGACCGTCTGTCCGGAGTCAAGGAAAACGTCGTCAACGAGGGCACACATTTCTTGGTCCCATGGCTGCAACGGGCAATTGTCTTCGATGTCAGGACGAGGCCGAGGAATATCAGCACAACGACGGGATCCAAAGATTTGCAGATGGTCACACTTACGCTGAGGGTGTTGCATCGCCCGGAGGTCAAGCAGCTGCCTAAGATCTACCAAGTGCGTCTATCCCCTCACCCACGCGTGCAAGACAGAAGCTCCAGGGACCACGACTAACGTGTCTATAGAATCTCGGTCTCGACTACGACGAGCGTGTTCTCCCCTCCATCGGTAACGAAGTCCTGAAAGCCATCGTTGCACAGTTCGATGCCGCAGAACTCATCACTCAGCGAGAGGCCGTCTCCAACCGCATCCGGACCGATCTGCTCAAGCGCGCCAACGAGTTCAACATTGCCCTCGAAGACGTCTCCATCACACATATGACTTTCGGCAAAGAGTTTACCAAGGCCGTCGAAGAGAAGCAGATCGCACAACAAGAAGCCGAGCGCGCGCGCTTCATTGTAGAGAAGGCAGAGCAAGAGAGGCAAGCAAACGTTATCAGGGCCGAGGGTGAAGCCGAGGCTGCCGACACAATCTCAAAGGCAGTGGCAAAGAGTGGTGACGGTCTAGTGTTGATTAGGCGCATTGAGACCCAGAAGGATATTGCGCAGATGCTGGCGAGGAACCCCAACGTCAGCTATCTGCCTGGTGGTAACTCTGGTGGCAACGGTGGCGGTTCAAGTGGTGGTAGCTTCTTGTTGGGCCTGAGGTCATGATCACCCGAGGGTCGATGAGGCTGACAGAAGGGTGGATAGGAAAGAGCTGGGCAAAAGGCAAAAATGCATAACCAGCGTGGTTGCTGTACAATATACTGACATGAGCGATAACACTTCTCCACAAACCAAGGAACTGAGTCTCTTCTCATGTCTCTTTTCTCCATCTCTTCACACAACATGACTCCCCGTTACGCAGCGACCACATGTCAAAATGCTCAACCCTCATTACTCAGCATGCTTCGAGAACTGACAGCTTACACATAACGCTCACGGAACAAACCATCGACAAATGGAGAGACGAGTGCGAGCTAGTTGCAGGAATTGTAATACTGCGCCCCGGCACGTGTTTGACACAATGCTCGCCTGAGGCCTCTCAGGTTTCGGTAGCTAACTCTCCGCCCAAAGATTCAAAACTTGTTCATGCAATGCCTGAAGGAAACAAGCTTCCGAAGCCGTTGAGGCCGCGCTTGGAGGTTCGCACACATGGTCTCCATTTGGACAACCGGACATCCGGACTTGAACTCGGTGCGAACATGTCGCGATGTTTCGGCATGGAGTTGTGGGAATGTTTCGTGTGACGCCGGGTTATATACTGGGATGCTGCCCGGGCGGAGTGTGTCAACTTGACCAACACCTATAGTTAGAGCTAGTAGATCACTGCATCCATCTGGGAGACGAAGCCCTGGAGGACAATGAGGGTATCGCATGTCCTATGCCTGAGCACTTTCTTCTTTCCACGCCACTATCATAACCACCCAATGCTATGATCTTTCTAGTTCCGCCCTCTCAATCCGAACATCACCCACAATCACATCCAGTGATGAGACATTACGCAGAATCCATGTTCCAGCTCGTTTCGGAAGGGTGCTGCACCATCATGGCGGGGGAGCCTCGTTACATCCTGGCCGCAGATCCCGCCGAATCGGATTACATACGTCAAGCGGTCAACGATACTTCCTAATGGTTTCTGAAAGTTCCGCATGAAGAAGACACCGGTTCTGGAAAAACACAGGCTTCTCTCAAGGCAGCGACAAAACTATGGCGGTCAAGCGACCTCAACACGGCACATTCGTAGGTGCCTACCTATAGAGCTCTCGTGCAGGACAGATAGAACGGCTGCGCCACACCACCGATACAATGCGTGACCTTGTCTTTCGCCAGGCTGAAGAAACGATAGGACGAGAGAGGTGGTCTCGGGTCTGGCGTTGATGCCCCAGACCAAGACGCGGCAGGCTGGCGTGGCTGTGCACTTCAACAAGCTGTCAACTGGCGAATCACGCAGGGTGTGGCCATACAGCGTGGCTTGACACTCCCCTTTCACGAAGGCAGGCTCACCGGCAGGCACTTTCCAGTCTGCTCCGCCCTTGGATGTTCCAAGTATACATACTAGCCATGAGCCTAAGCGGCGAAGGTTGCGTACACGTCTCTTCTTACGTCTTCGGACCGCCCGTCTCGCTTAGCAATGGCGATCCAACAACGCAGCAAGCAAACGAGCATCATCCTCACCTTTAGGATTCTACAATTTGTCAAACAGCTTCGTCGACGTGTCAAGCCGCGCGTGCTCGATGGCTCAATTGATGCGAACGCCCTTGGCAGCAGACTCTCGCCAAGCCTCCGAAGTATTGCCAACGGTCTATCGCGGATCGGCGTCCAGGATGCGAAGCAGTCGCGTCGTGTCGCCCATCGCATCTGCAAGAGTCAGCACAAGAATCCGGAGTTGAAGCGATCGTCGCGCAAGCTGCAGACGCCGGGTTCGGCTGCTCCCGCAAGTCGAAACCTAGGGGATGAGGTGCAACAGTACGTTCACGTAAACTTTTGTTTAGTTTCAACTACTAAACCTGCGGCTCTAGTATGCTTCGCTCGGTCGACGGCAAGCTCCATGCCGCAGGAAACACCTTCTCGTCTATTGCGGGTAGTAACAAACTCTTCGTCAAACACCATAATACGCCGATCTTTGAGGCTTGTTCCCTGAATGAGACGATACAGATCCTCGTGGCAGTACACGAAGCGATCAACGTGCTTGCGGAGTGTCGCCGGCAGTATGGTGACGACTGGCTCTTGGCCCAAGGGCTTGACGCTGGACTTATCCTTGACGAGAACTTCATTGCCAATTATGAACATTTGTTGCTGCGACTGCAGACAGACCTCATTGAAGCCTTGGCGCAGAAGGCGTTCAAGGAGTTGCTCGACGGCGATCATGACAAGAAGCAGCGCAAACTACTAGCATGGTTCACTGAATTCGCCGAGAAGCCGCAAGCTCTCAGCACCTTTCCATGGACCATCAAACCCTCGCTCGCTGTGCTATGGGGAGTGTGCTGGATGTTTTATGAGAAAACTCTGGACGAACAGACGAATCGCAACAAAGATCGCGTGCGATACGACGCAGTGCTACAAAACCTCAATCTTTCGTGGGATACAGGTGCATCGTCAGACTGTACGTGTTACATCTCTCCTCGCCCAATGAGGCTTCCTACTCAGGTGGACAAGTGGTTAAAGTTTGTGGCTGTCCAGTCAAGCGGTGCTAACGCATTACAGACCTCAGCCTCGGCCGTGAGCTGATTGGCGAACAACCGCAGCATGCGACGCATGCGACAAACGTGAATGTGGGCCATGATCTGTTCCAGGCACGAAACACGGAAACCTGGGAGCCCGATCTGAGTTCGGATGGTCTCACGAGCAGGCTGCCAGTCTTGAGGGTTAGTCAGGCTGGAGGAGCGGAGCCATCGCCGCGTCCAGGTAAGTGCCTAGTGTCCCGTGTTGGTTTGAGTTGAGTCACGAACGTCTACCTACCCAGGTTTCAGGCTGGAGTAATCCATACCTAGGTAGCGGCAGCTAACAGATCCAAATCCAGATACTTATTATCGCCCTGCCGCCCAAGACTATCAGGCAGTTTCGCCCGTTAATTTTTATTTGCCTCAAGATCCAGGCATTGCTGCGCCACCTCTAACGGCCTTTCCGCATCTGGGCTCCGACCACCATAATTCTTGGCACCCATATTCGTTGCCACCTCAAGACAGTCCGCGTCATCTGATCACATCTACTCAAGTTCCGAGAGTTAGAGTCACCGGAGCGGCGGAAAGCAATCTCTTTGCTCAGCCACAAACTGACTTCGCGTCTTCTGGTATATATCGACCAAATCGCCAACCTGAGGCCCAGCAACAGTGCTTTAACCCCCAATTCTTCAACATTTACGACCAGAACATCATGACTGAACTATCTCCAAATCCCACTCCTATGCAAGTTCCGCACGAGCACAAGCGGAATATCTCCATCAACTCACTTACCGACATGCCTACCCCCGTCAGCATGGTCGGCCCTCGGTCTCCTCTAACATCTCCAACTGCTGGCGAACGACCGATCATAACCACAAGCCCACCAAGAAGTCACAGCAGAGGGATTTCTGTGGATTCCTCACAAGATGGCGACGACGACGGATCACTACGGAAGAACCACAGCTACAAACGCGCCGAAGAACCGCCGCGCAATGAAGACGGCAAGATGGTATGCAAGTATCAAGAATGCCGGGGTACATCTTTCGACCGAAAATGCGAATGGAGGTGAGTAATTCCAAGTCCCACTCTAACAGCAATCTCTGACTAATTTTACCACAGCAAACACATGGACAAACATGACCGACCTTACAAGTGCAACGTCAAGGGTTGCGAGAAACTTCAAGGCTTCACTTACAGCGGCGGCCTTCTTCGCCACGAACGTGAAGTTCACAAGATGCACGGCGGTACCAAGAAGTCTCTCTTCTGCCCCTTCCACGACTGCAAACGCAGCTCAGGCGCCGGCTTCACGCGGAAGGAGAACCTGGCTGAGCATGTTCGCCGCGTACACCGGAGAACATCAATGTCAGCAGACATGCATGGCTTGATAATCCGCCGCGACATGGTCAGGCGTGAGATGGAAGGTTCACCTATCGCTGAGTCACGAGCCTCGGAGTCACCTTACAACCGACCCATGGAGTACCGCGAGGAGGAGGATCTGAGTCTCAAGCGCAAGCGAGTAGGCTCTGACTCTGGTATCTCGGACCGTGGCAACGATGAGATGCGCTCTGAAATCAAGCGTCTTCGACAGGAGAATGAGGAAAAGGACTCACGATTACGGCAACTAGAGCAAGCTGTCATGGCTCTGCAACAGAGTCACAGGCAATGATCAGCTGCTTTTGGGTCTCTTCGCACTGTTCATGTTGAGGTCATTAGGTGCATCTTTACGGCGCACTTTCGTTGCCTCATTCTCTGTTTCATAACTTGTCGCTCACTGTACATATTACTGGAGCGTTTTTCTGTATCACTCTAAACTGTAATGTTTCCTTTACTATATGCGCACTCTGAGCATGGCTGGTACATGCTCATCTACGAAAGCTATGATACCAAAGATTGCGATGGATCGGATAGGAGAAGGACATAGAGGAAGTTATGGATGATACCTCACTCAGATCGGAGAAGAGTAGATAGAATATGCCACTCATAATCAGAAAACGGACCATATACCTACTGCTTCCAGTTGTAGCATTCTACATGATCCCGTCTTTCATTGCGTGAAGTTGTTGTTGATTTTGGCTTTCCGCCCCCAATAACGATGTACACTCTAGCCTTGTTCGCAGCGCGTTCCCGTATGCCGTATCTAGTGAGGTTGCCTTAGCCGCGAACCTTGGTAACAAAAGGGCGCGTGCACTGGCTGCCTAGACAGACGTTCGCATATGCCCAGGCAACCGCGCCGCTATAATGCCCGTGATGGGCATGGTATCCGAGTACGAGATACGACTGTACATGGCGACATTATCTAGGTATAGTATGGCGTCATCGATACCCGTTGCAGACTTCTTCACCTCCTAATCCGCAGTGTCCGGCTTATTGTCTCGTCGGCATTTCTCATCATGTTGCCTTCTTCAATTGGTGATCCGACGGACTCCGAACGGAGCCAACGAAAATCACCCAATACCTGTTTGCCTTCTCGCCCACGTTCCGACCCAACAGAAATATTGTGGCCATGTCTCGCTGGAGCTTTCAGAGTCGGGAACGAAGAATGACTCCCACCCGACTGCCCAACAACGTCGTTGCCGTAGCTTGATTGGACGCCTGATGAAGCATGTGACAGCGTGTTAGCGCGTTCGGTGGGACATGTTACGCGTCTTGATGCCTGATGTGCCGTATTTTACCGCTGGTAGGCAGCTGAATGGGCGGAAGGGCGGAAGGATGGAGATGGGATGGTGTGGAAACCGGATGGAATATGACAAGAATAGCAGTGAGAGGTGTGGCGGTGCTGGCCTAGATCGTGGAAAGTGGCAAGGGTGCGATATCGTGGCGTTGGTGCCTAGCGGCGGCGATCATATGCGTTGGACCTGCATGCGCACGCGACACGCTCTGCGTGCATCGCGCCTACCCGACGTCATTGTCTTCGCATCGTCCATGGCGATGCATCTGGCATACTACGACAAAATCGCTGTGGTCCATGAAAATATGGTGTCGTGTCTAGGACGTTCGGTTTTAAGGTCCGACGTAATAATGCCAGTGGGTCGAGATGACGCCTCTCGGCTGTGCCGCAGTCGTCTTTTGCGTCGTTGACTATGGGTATACAACACGTGTCATCTTACACTGTCTCCCGTGCTCACACACTAGCTCTCAACATCAACTGTGCACTCAGACGAGTATGTCCATTCGGGTAACTGCATGGTATGACATCCACTACGTCACCAAACCAATTCGCACTCCGCACTCTACAAACCTTCGCCACACCGCGCCTACCACCACCACTTTACAGCTTTCCAAACATCGTCTTACATGACACTATGCCCGAGATCGTGAAGATAAGAGAAGGGGACATTAGTGCAAAGTGCTGGCCAAGCTCGAATATGTCCAACAGTCGCTGCTCGTTGCCAGAAACTTGCCTATACCGATTATATATCTAAAAGAACTCCCCATTCTTGCACATACGACCATAGGACACTGAAAATTAGGCTTCCCGTCCGCTCAGCCATATACAAGCAGTGTACCGGCGGATTAGTAGTTAGGTGGGTGACCACTAGCGAATCCCCGCTGTTGTATGTTTTGTTTCTTATTTTTGCACAATAAAATAAGCCAATGTCCATCTTTTTTTGCTACGTCCTCCAGCTGCTGTGGATGTAAACCTTTCCACGTCTTTCGCCGTACCGGATGTCTCCAGTCTGACGTTTCCTGACCGGATGCTAGCTTATACACAGTGAAATTAAACATACCTTGGGAACGCCAGTCAATATATCTGCAAAACAACCCAAATCACTAATTGCATCAACTCCGATTTGTCCATCTTCCACCGCCCTCTCTAGGTTTGACGCTAGCGTTCTTCTTGATACCTAAGAACCTTACCTTTTTCTCTACCTACCTCTTCTACCTTTGCTGTCTTCTTGCTGAGTAGGCGCGTAGAAACCTCTAAGCTTCTGCGTCTGCTAGGTTCTATTACTTCACAACTCTAACTACTAGTTTTATATCCTTTCTCTTGCTCTTTATAGCCTCGCGTGCCTCCTTTAACTAACCTTCTTCTTTCTTGATCTCTTTTTGTCTGTTATGTCGATACCCTCGATTGACTTGGGAGATCTTGAGTCCTGCTTGCCCGATATTGCTGTGGCTCAGTCCCAGGTGTCGTCTGAGTCGGATCATCTAGTCGTAATAGACCAATACGACGAACGTAATCAGCGTCAAGAACCAAGCCTGTTCCTTCTATGTGTGAAAGGAGGAAGTCTATGTTGGTGTTATCTCTAAGCTGCAACCTGAAGTACCTCGGTGCAGGGCTACGGCAGGGTAATACGAGAGATCTGACCCGAGGCCGAGGCAACTGCCTCTAAACATGAACGCCTTGAAATCAACACTTCATACCAGATCTCAGCATAGTTAGTACATGTATAGCGCATCAGGAAAGTTCCGAGCGCGTACGACTCCACTGTTCCGTCCGACAACTCAACTTTGCAAATGGTGAGACGTAAGATGCATATCGCATTTACTGAGATAGCTAATGAAATGAGCGTATTACGCGCCGAATTTCGTAAGCGATGATATTGAGCTAAAGAAGTGAATGTTGGTTACATGTTTTGCGTTCCGTAAGCTCTCTCAGTCACTACAGCTCTTCGTTCCGGTTGTCAGATAAGCTTTAGATCATCACCTAGGTAAGCATTAGCCCGATTTCTATGGAAGAAGAAATTCTAGCTACCTCCAAAGACCGTATAGCTCGTATTAGCGTACGAAATCAATCTAGCAAGGTCCACCCTCGGCCTCTGGTGGACAGGTACAATATCCGATATCCACGTTGCAGTTCCCGCAGCGATTACCATAGCAATCAGTGTCTTTGATGCAGGTAATGTCAGTGCATGAGGCCTGCCTCTCGAAGATGCTTTTCTGTCAAGGTCTAAGATCAGCCTTGGACAATAGCAAAGCAATTAGATGGCAGCACTTACTGCGGTCTCAGCCAAGCTGGACTTTGTTGGCAGGGCGTTAATTAGCGGCAGAAGGGTGACTAATGCTGTGAGAACGCTTGATACCTTCATGGTGATAGATATGTACGAAGTAGTTAAGTTGTGACTGAAGTAGATTTTGCAATTGTAATGTTGGATAACAAGTCATAATTGAGTGCAGAGGCCTCGGATTATATACCCTTCAGTAGCTCAGTATAGTTCGCCATGATGACGATTTGCTGTAAACCGGTGTCCACTACTGAGGCATCTTGGATCAATCGGCTGAATCGCGTTTGGAAGCTCATAGGATAGGAAGAACTATGACGTTGAAAGGACATGCCCGAAGGACAGGGCGTTGAGAGTGATATCATTAGTAATCTCGAAGGACATGCTAGACAATGCAGGTGAACATATGCGGTTGCACGGGAAAGGAACACTGTGTAAGTCAAAAGCGAAGTAGGGCGCAGAAGACCAAACACAGGTCATCAGACAGCGAGGGAATGCGCTAGAGCGAACGGAGCAGTTCCAACATGTAGCGCGATATCTACACCCTGCTTCATATTTCTGATGACCCCAAAGCGTTACGACATTGAAAAATTGCATTGGTTGCAGGCCGAGCCGACAGTAGACGAACTGTAGATAACATGAACTAGGAGTTACTAAACAACTTATTTCTGCATCAAGTATGATAGACACCTCTATGGGACTGAAACTGAGTCAGAGTCAACTTCCATCAACATGATGACTTAATATGTCTACCAGACACTCCAATCGCTCACACCTGTCTAATGATGCAAACCTGCACATCACCCAAATACATCCGTTGCCCAGAACCAACGCTTACTTTATGTCAGTGGCTTTGTAGTGTTTTTGAGGCGAACACTCGTCAACTGGGTACTTGACGGCGCGTCGACTCTCTCAGATGACACCTTATTCCAGCCTTTACACCTCCTTTTACGCACATGATTATCCCTGTTGCTTTTGCGCGTGAAGAGAGTGAAGCAGAAAGGGCATATTGTCGCATCGGAGCGGCTGCGCTCTCGCATATGACGCCTGTAGTTTTCTGACGAAGAGAACCGTCGCCCTCCGCATCCATGTTGGTAACATCGGTAATCAACGCTGCTACTTGTCGCAGGCTTCTTGACACTAAGGGATGGCGGCCTGCTAGTCTCTATGACACTATAAGAGGGAGACGCCGGGGTATCCAAGTAGTCTTCCTTGCGGCCAAGGTTCTCGCCATAAGGTACATGGTTGATCGCTGGGAATCGTGGAGATCTGAGCGAAGAATCTGTCAAATTTGGACAGTCTTGCCAAAGTTTGGTCGACCAAGAGTCCTCTATGTTCCATGGAAATTGTGCGGTTTGCGAGTCATCGTGTGCTGTGTCAAGATCCCCAAAGAGCACACTAGGTCGATAGGCCTCGAGTGCAGCTATGTCTTCAAGGCTTGATGCATCAGGTAGTAGTGTACTTGATGCCGGGATGATCTTGCAAGCACAAGAGATACATAGTTGGTCCATGCTGGATTATCCTGGAATTCGACGATCCGACCCGGTGATTCGATGATATTTCCTGTTCTAGTCTATGCAGAGAACAATCGTCTCGCTATATAGCAGAAGGGTCGGCCTACATAGGCATGTCTAGGTAGATCGTTGATAGACATTACTACGCAGAGATCTAAAAGTGATGTAGTATTGGTCGCAATATCATGAACGCAAGGCGTCCATCAATCCGGTTGTATTATCAGCAACCTGCAGGCCCAGCAATACCCGATGCCGCCCGGGTGACATTCCGTGCTGTCCCACTTGTAGTGTATCGGATTCTGTCTAACTGGGTAGTCTTCTTCCGGTCAGGAAGTGTTGGTTCTCAGGCTCCCCGCCAAGCCTCTCTTGTCAAATGTCACGCAATATCCTTACCCGAATAGCACTCATTTTCGCCCCACAGAACGTCGAATCGTGTGAGTAGGCGGAGCGAATTAAGCGGAATAGCCTTGGCGATGCTTCGCATCAGCTTGTCCCCCTTTTGTTCTTGGTGCTGTTATACCCAAGTAAGCTGCTGTTTCTTGCAACTAGATATTACTGGTCAATGCTCCTTCTACGTCATCCTTTCTCAAGGGGCGCCCCGCTTTTCTCTAACCCATACTAGGTCTGACATTCCATCAGCAGGACAAAAGGCGTTCTGCAACATAATGTACGAGAACAGCAATCTTCACCAATACGAAGCTCCCTGTTATGCCGCTACCCGGTGCTTATGGCTATCGGCACGAGAAGACCCCCGCCCTTGCTACGGACGTTGCCGGTATCTGCAAGGCCTCCAGCGTGGTGTGCACGCCAGGGGCAGGATATTTGTACAACACCGTCACGGTCATTGGAAAGAGTAATCGCGATCAACCCACGTGGAACTGCCACAAGCCTGTGGACGGATCGATGATCTCTGGTGTCGCTGTCGGTCGTATGAGCGCGACGTAGTTGGGCGTAAGTTCGCCTCAATCATGATCGACCATCCTGCCATTGTTCTTCACGTTGCAACCTAGAGCACTCGCCAAGCTTAAGGCAATGATCGGGCAGCCCTCAGAGTCCGGCAAGTTCTTCTCGCCTAGTTTGAACCAGTGGGGGAAGCTCATGCCTATGGATGACGTTGTTGCCTTCGGTGTCGTTTACAAGGCTAAGGCTGTGATCAGTTGGTCGATCCGCATCTGCCATCTATCACTACCTAGATACTCACCTTTACGACGCTTTTAGACCTTCTCTACCCCATTCACGCCATCGTTCGGGTGAAGCTTTGCGACAATAATGACTGCAGAGTGGAAAGAGAGACAACTCCAGCAGCTCGCAATCTTCCACGAATTGCGTCAACGAAAGGTGGATCCCTCTGCGGAATTCGAGGAATTTCCTAAGCCTGCACCCTCCCAGCTGGCGTTGTTACAGATCTACACAGACGTATTGGACGAAAACGACACTGCAAGAACGGCAGCAAAGCGAATCAGCGACTGGGTGCTTTCAGTACCAGATCGTGATACCTGCTATGACATTTCCAGTGCCTATGGCGACGTACTCTCCGTTCTATTCGGAGCCGCACGGGAGCTTTCGTCTCAGAAGCATCTCGAGATTCTGGCAGATCTCACAGTCGAACTCGCCAATCTACCCGACGTTTATAACGATACAGGCAAACCGATGGTGTTTGAAGAGGGTTCTGTCGCTGTTCAACCTGGGGAGATAATCAAGCTGCACTCTCAACCCAGAGCAGAATTATGGTCTGGGTTGCCATATCTTACTTCTGGCATTGGGAACGATTTGCGTAGCGGGCCCCTTCAATTCCGCCAGGTCTCTGGCAATGGACACGATGATGACCAGGTACCATCTTGCCAATCCGAAGACATGTACACCAACGTCAACACATTCGCTGCTCTCATAGCGCGACGAGATCCGCCACAAACATCTCCACTGTGCAATTGTGTCGACTTTGCCTTTGCAACATTTGCTTTCCTGGAGCATGGTCCCGGTACGAACTACGATCGAGATGCACATCTTGCAGTTCGCGCAGCGGCTGTTTGGTTGGTGATCGCGGGCAAACAAGTAATAGCTGCAGGGTCGCCTTCCACCAAGTATAGTTACATTTCTGGCAGCCTATGGGAGGCTAAAGGCGGTACCAATACAGTGGATGTCAAACGGCTACAATTCTGGAGAAGCCAGTTTCAGAACTTCAGAGAAGCTGGGAGACTTTCGGACCAAAGGGCAATGGATGCTACAATCGAGGCTACAGCAGCTCTTGACGACTTGATCGCCGCGCAAGGTTGAGAAAGTTCCAACATGGACCGTTCTAGGGAGGTCTTACTAGAGTCGTGTCAAATGATGTTCTTAACGAAGTCTGTGCCTTGAAGAATCATTGATTGTCTCTTTCATCACTATTCCCTATCATTTCTCACCCAACACATGTGTATAGTCGTTCGCTCTCTCAATAATATATGGATAGGGTGTATGGTGAACCACAGACAGCAGAAGAATGAAAACGCTCAATGAATGCAAAACTTGTTCGCGCTGAAAACCACATTTCTTGGGCAGGGCGATTGAGCTCAAGGGTACCAAAATACAAACTCCGAGGACGAACATACAAGGTCCCGTTAAAATCGAAGTTACAAATGCAGAGAACTACCGTAAGACAGTTTGACTAATGCCCATCCGACGTATCGATCGGCTATGCACTTTCCGCCTGATATGGTAGGCAGTATGAAAGTCTAACACTTTCAGAGTGAAGCGATTGTAACCCATTGGTTGAGGATCGACTGAAGGGACATCTGCCAAGCTCCGCGGGTAAGCTATAAGCCGAAGGACATCCATGGAATAAGAGACAGATTAAGACAAACGGAAATAGCAGTGGGTACTATTGAAGGACTGTGGGTACTATCGAAGGACTGTGGGTACTATCGAAGGACATGTTGGATTGCTGTGAGCCCTGGACGACTTCACTTATTAAGGCACTGAACCGCTTGCTCGATTGAATGACCCCCAACACAAACTGAAAATATCAAGACTATCAATTGCAACCATGCAGATCATCGCTGTTCTTTTCGCTTCACTCGCCACGCTTGCGGCTGCAAACCCCCTGCCTCTGAACCCCGACAGCAACAAGGCGCTAGTTGCACGAGCGGACATTGTTTCGGTAAAGTGTCCTACGGTAAACAACGCTGCTGAAGCGACATATTCAGTGAAGGAGATCGAAGACGCTTACAATATTGCCGTCGGGCTTTTGCAACCACCACCTCACTATGCTACAGGTAAACCAAGTATGTGTCTGGATACATCATGAGATATCATGGCGCAAACACAATAGCTCACAGGAGATATATAGACAGTCAAGGAGTTCGCAAACAGTACCCGGCCTATTACGGCAACTACCAGAACATCCCGGTGCCAGCTGACTGCAACGTACCCGATCTCATAGAATGGAATGAGTTCCCGATCTTGCGTGGCAAAGTTCCATTCGGGGATGACTCCAACGCAGGACCAGATCGAGTAAGTACTACAATGCTCATCCTACCTATGTACTTCTTGGACTTATCATGCTGCAGGTCGTCTTCGCTCGTAGGAACAACAATCAGTTCACGTACTGCTTCACTGTGTACCACCAAGACAATGCAGACGGCCAAGGTGCTGGAGATTTCGCCCAGTGCACCTAGTTCTGAGTAGACTGCCTGATCCGAGGGGTTCAAACGTTTTCATTCGGGTCAGTCGAGCAAGACGTAGGAATATCTTTAGATACACTGAATACTATCGGACATGTAACATGTTTCGATGCGCCTGATCAGTAGTTGGGTGGATGACTACTATCGAACCCCTACAATTATATGTTTTTACCATTCTTCTTGTCACTTCACCCGACGATCGCCTTTTTTCCGACGACTAAGATTTCAACATGCCTTCCAGATAAGCCTGGATGCAACAACCAAGAACGCCTTCTTCGAATAGTATCTTATTCTGAGGGTTTATTGCCATAATATACAAAGGAATCACAGCCGACGACCACATGTTCAGGCACCTTTGGCAACGGCTCTCAGCCAACCTACTAATCCTGTCTTTCCGTAAATCTTCCACCTGGTCCGTCCATCACCTGTCCATCTACTTCATGAAGCGCATGAATTCCTGGTATCTCCCTCGTTGCACCTCCATCAAGCTCGCTTCGCGGATTTCCACCTAATTCGGGCCTTGAGCCAGCAGCTAATTCGTGCTTTGAGTACGTTTCAACCTCGGTCTCATATATCTTGACATCGTTGTTATGCAGCTCTGCAGTTCCAGACTCAGTCTCGGTGGCTTCGTCCGAAAGTGATCTCCGTTTCCTCTTAACAAGCCATACGGCGAGAGCGATGGTGGTGAGGATTCCGATAGTGATACCGACTCCGATTCCGGCTTTGCTGCCAGCCGAAAAGCCACTAGAGGACGCTCTCTGAATGCCTGAAACTGTTGCACTCGTTGAAAGAGGTGTGTATATCGTACTGTGGCTGTTCGTCGTAGCTGAGGGCACATTGAAACTACCTGTCGTAGAGCTCACCGTGGGACTCGAAATCATTCTACCGGTCTGTGCTGCTGTAGCCCGAGTGACATTGCCCGCAATACCTGTCGTCGAAAATGGATTTTCCACCGAACCAAGTTGCGCTCTTATAGTATAGCTCTCATCCTTCATCAAACAGCTTGTAACACCGTCTCGAAACCACTGCGGTAGCTGTGTCCAAACTTGGTTCGCGCATGCCGCCTGCTCGTCAAAACAAGGCAGATCGTTGCCATAGTAAGAGCATTCGCACGGCCCAGGCCAAATGGTATTTGTGGTTACAGAATTGGTGCATTCGGTGCGGATACTATCCCAGCGCTGCGCGCATGAGCCCATCGTGGCTTCAACGGCGTTGCATGCTGCGTTGGTGTAAGTTTCTGCTACCACGATGGAGAGGCAGATAATGAAGCATAATGAGTGGAGGAGTATTGCTCGATGGCTGGAAATAACCATCGTGGGCCACTAATCATAACGTGTGCATAGAAGGATACGTTCGAAGAAGAAGGATGTGAAACGCTTTGGGGCTTCGTGAAGATATACCGACCACATCAAGATACGGTATTTGAACTTGTCATATGATAAGGGAGAAGGCTGTCATCTAGAGGCGCCTTTCGCCAATTCTTACTATCTCCGGCGAGCAACTACACTGCAGCTCTAGGTCGATCACGAATGAGAAGCCGATTCTCTAGGGCTAGTAAGCATTGGAGACCCAGAACCAATCGGCTCTACATAGGTCAGGAAGTCAGTAAGAATATTCCATTATGATACGACGAGCGATCGGAGCATGGCGTCCTTGGCGAGTTCAGCCTTGTTCGTCGATTTCGCTAGTAGCAAAAGCAATGCTACAGCCCCTATTCAGCTTTGTCGGTCTCCGTTACTATACTCACCTTTGTAGCAACGCGATGGTAAGAACGCAGAACACGCTGTCGAAAAGTTCTATCATGGCAAACATTCACATGTTTCCCATGGCGTCTTTCGGTAGTTGAGATGACAGCTGCCCTGGCCAGAAGAACACACCATGTTGTACCTTCCGTGCCACTGTGATACCAGCATTTACCGAGAAGATATGGATTGTGAAGGTACAGTATATTAGGAGGTTGAATGGTACACTTCATTGAACTTTACATTCAACAGCTTACCCGTAGGCGCCAAAAGCGTACTTGAAAACTGCATTGAAAACAGCGTTCTGCACTGCACCTGTCTGGCTGTTTCTGCCGTACCAAAGACTTAATGAGCCTGGAGCGGCGTGTTCGCACACGATACCTATGCTTACTAGTGGAGTGTTGTCTGAAAATATAATGTTTCTGGGATTGCCTGTGAGCTGAGCCCAAAATAATGATTACAGCACTCTCACACAAACCGGTTCTCCCGATCCCACTTACGGCACTCTCACGTTGTGCCTTTGTACTCACCACAACCACTGGATCAAACCAAATCAGCTTGGTTGATGGCATAAATGCTATCTACCATTTCCCCGATATCGAAATTTGCACTTTATGCGTAGATCATCCATCGAGAAGAATCTCGTTCTTCCCATTTACTGCTTCCATGGCGGGATGTGAGAACGTGCGGAAATACTCCATTGCGTACCGATGTCTTCGTGGAACAGGTGCGGAATAATGCCGAACTGCCGTCTCGCGTGATTTCGTCGGCATCTAATCGAGAAAGATGCCAAGTCGGCAAGTTTCGAAAAGGACATTACAAGATAACGATAGCGAACGAACAACCTAAAGCTCTAGCTCTAATGAAGCAGACAACGATTCGAAGAGGCGCAACTCCGCGGTCCGCATCTCAACATGACAAATGCTAGCAAGCCGATCGATCACAACGCTGTATTCGAGTAACTTCAAGCGTACCCCGCGCTTTGCAGCCTATCGTGGGAACCTATCTCTCCGACTATCTCGGAACCAGACCCGTCGTTACAACATTGTCCTCTCCCGAGATCTCCCCTATCGTACCTTGTTTGAGCTATTTTGAAAAGCGATCCACATGTGCATGTCTTCCCTCGTTCTTACTCTCACTATCGTCCTGATCCGCCCTTTCTTTTACCCCGCGTCAGCATGGATTCGTGTTAGTGTCTTCCATTTGACTATTTATGCAGGTCCCGATGCCGTGTAATCAGTTGCGCTGTCATATTTCTTGTGAATAACTTGAAGTCGTCCCCTCTATTCGTGTCGACTAAGCAGCTTCTAACCTCGACCGAACAGAAGAGATGTCGAAGTCTTCGATTGTCAAAGTCGCAGTCACGCAACATGAACCTGTGTGGTTCGATCTCACAGCTACGGTGGATAAGACTTGCAAATTGATCGCCGAGGCAGCAAAGGAAGATGCGAAATTAGTTGTTTTTCCTGAGGTTTGGATTCCAGGATATCCGGCCTGGATCTGGTGTGTATTCTTGTTTGCCTTCTCAGTTTTTGTCTTCTTCTGTCACATCCATGAGGTTGGATATGCTGGACAGCAGCAGCAACAGCGATGGCTCAAACACACATCAATACGTTTGCGGTTTACTAACATGAGGAAATAACACAGGCAGCGTCCCATGGATTTAGAGCTCGGGACCAAGTACGTCAAAAACTCCCTATCGTATGACTCCCCCGAGATGGCCAGAATTTGCACTGCAGCCCGCACAGCTCGTATCGCCGTAGTCCTCGGTTTCAGCGAAAACGACCACAACAGTCTATACATAGCGCAATGCATCATCAACGCCTCGGGTACCATCGTGATGAAGCGACGCAAAATCAAACCCACGCATATGGAGCGCACCGTGTATGGGGACGGCGATGGCACCAGTCTCAACAACGTGGTAGAGGTCGAGGGCATCGGACGAGTCGGTGGACTGAACTGTTGGGAACACATGCAACCGCTTCTTAAGTATCACACGAATAGCCAGCATGAGGAGATCCATGTTGCGGCGTGGCCGCCTATGCATTTAGCGGAGAAAGGGGTTGAAAATAAGGTGGCCTGGGGTATGAGTTCTGAAGGTATGTATGATAGCCTTGTTACCAACACACAAGCCGCTATTCCCTTTTCTCGGTTCCGAGACTCTTTTCCCTCTCTTATACCTTTCTCCCTTGTCTTGTATAGGAGAACTAACCGATCTCCTCTTCCAAGGCGCTAGTGCTCTTTCTCGCGTCCACGCCATAGAAGCTTCGACTTTCGTCTTATGTTGCCATCCTACCATCTCGACTGCTGGCATTACCGCCCACCGTGTCGAAGGCAATCCGCTCTTCGGCCACATTGGCGGTGGCGACTCGGCTGTGTATGGGCCCGACGGGCGGAGGATGACAGAGCCTCTTGGTATGGATGTAGAGGGTTTCGTGTTTGCCGATTTAGACATGGATGAGTTAATTAGCATAAGACTATTCGCGGACGCTGTGGGCCATTACTCCAGGCCCGACTTGCTTTGGCTGGGCGCAGATACCAGGGAAAAGAAGCATGTTAAGAGGGAGGGCGATGGTGGTAGTGCGGGTAGGGAGAAGGAGAAGCTCGCGCTGGAGGAAGACAAGGGGGAAGTATGAGGTGTGGAGAAGTGGGTTCGTGTGGAAAACAGGAAGATTTGAGGCAGAGTCCTGGATGGCAATGGTGGGGAAGAGTGTTTTCTCACGTTCATGCTCTATTGTCTATTAAAATTACCAGTGTTTATCTATCAGTAGCGCGCATCCCAGACTCTAATTAGACGTACAGAGGACCATACCCAGTTCCCTCGCCTCTCTCGACATCCGCCATCATCGGCTTCTCGAAAGGCACCCCATTTTCCGCCTCACCTTCTGTAATTGGTAGTGGCATCTGCCTCCAGATATCTTGAATTCTCTTCGCACTCTCCAAAAAGCGCTCTTGCAGCGCCGTGTACCCAGGTACAGTCAGCTGTCCGTCTCGCTTCTTGAACTTTCCATCGATCATGACATGCTTGATATCTCCCACGTTCGCATGTAGCATGATCGCAGCGATTGGGTCGGCCCAGCCAAGAACACTAGGAGCGCGGCCATTCCACACCAGAAGATCTGCTTTAGCTCCTGGCGCCAAAACACCAATGTCCGATCGTCGCAATGCGAGTGCTCCGTTACGAGTCGCTAGAAGGAAGGCCTGGTTGGCGGACATGGGGTTCTCGGCGGGAAGGCGGCGTCGATCAACAACTTCGCGGTAGAAGATCTTCCTGACGCTCTGGAGCCACAATCGTGCCTGCGTCAGGATATCTGATGAGAAGGTAAAATGCGTGTCGATACCCAAAGCCTCCTGGTCTAGGGTGAGATGGCTGTTGGGATGTAGGTGACCGTAATGCATCTCCGATTCTGGGGTGGTGGAGATGTAGTGGTTGTACTGACGCAGCAGTTGCGCATCTGTTGCGCTGTGATAGCTGGCATGTGCGAAGACGATGGGAATAGATTGATTGAGGAAGTCGAATCCGTCCAAGACCTCAGGAAAGTTTGGGGCGCCATAGACGCCGCCATTCGCATGGGTGGTGACTACGGAAACGTTCTTTTCACTATCACGAATCAGCCTTGTGTTTGTTTGTTATGGTCGTATACTAACATCGCCAAGTCAAGGATGGTGCGCGTTTGGTTCCTGTCAGAACTGGAGAAGCCATCGTAGGAGATGCCCAGCTCCGTAGGCGAGCTGTCGAAACGCGCGTCGTCGACTAGATCCCGGAAGAGATCAATCTGCCCATCGACTGTGAAGTTCGCGTAGTCCTGGAAGTAGTACGCGAATTCAGTTCTGACACCACTTTCCAGCGTCGCATTGAGCGCGGCCATAGCGTGAGCCGCCGACCATGTGCAATGCGGGAAGTCCAGAATGGTGGTGACACCGCCGTTCAAGGCCTCATACAACCCGACGAGCTGGCCAATGTACACATCCTGGGGCGTAAGATGCGCATTAGCGGGCGAATCGGTGCCATAGCGCTCGAAGTATCGCATCAGTGTGACATTCGAGCCCAAAGTCTTAAAGGCCGTCTGCCAGCTATGGCGGTGGGTGTCGATAAAGCCCGTGGAGATGATGTCGTTGGCAGCGTCGACGACGTCCAGGTCGGCTGGTAGAGTTCCGTTGTACGATCCAGAGAAAACCGCTGTTATTGTGTCATTCTCAACTAACACAGAGCCATTCCGGATAACATCGAGGTAGTTGGCAGAGCGATCCCAGCCTATCACTGTCCCGCCTGTGAAGAGCGTTGCTGTTCTACCGAGCGAAACGCACGACGCAAGCACAAGAAGAGGAATTCGCAATGCACCGCCACAAAGCATCTTGTGTGAGATTTCCGGGACAAGATTTGCTCATCCTGTCCCAGTTGGACTGCACAACTTATACTCGATCATTTCCGCCATCTGATCCACCAAGTATTCGATCATATCGCATACGCCGACCCTTGGCCGACGTGCGAAAAACGTTTCCTGGAGACATCAGTCGTCGATAGTCGATGACGTCCGGCCAAGAACGAGCCAGGGAAAACTTTGGATGAGAATCTTCACGATAGATCCTTCGGCAGAAACGGAACAGAGTTGCTTAGGTAACCTGGACGCAGTGGAGATGCGGCCCCCTTGCAGCAATTTCCGCACCAGCCATACAACGGTCACCTACCCCTAGTGTACAAGTCACATGTACTCTGCACAGGCCCCTCTCCTATTTGCTTAAATACCGCCCTTCGCTCGAAAGTAATTCTGCATACTTACCTTCTTGCGATGACCCAGCTCAAAGATTGGGTTCATCTAACAGTCTCGTCTGCATTGCACAGCGCGGTATGGGACTGTTACGAGCTTCCTTCGGGGATCTCGGCGGGGCAATTTTTGCTGGTCTGCTTTCGAGCTTTTCATTGATTCCATTGCCCTGGCGGTGGATTGAGGAAGAGTGCATGTTGTGTTGCCGTTTCGCTTGCGGACGCAGTCAAGCTCACCAGGATTTTGAGCACAACATAAAGAGATCTTTTGTTCAATGTGTACTATCTGTGACAGCCGCATGATGCATGCTCTGTAATTCTGAGAGAGCCTCGTTCTAGCTATACGCGATTTCTGTAGTGTTTGATCACCTCGCGATTAGCAAACGCCGCGATGAGACTGCCGCAAGCCCTGAGGGGCGGCCTACACAATCCAGCCTCTTCATGTCGCGTAACTAAGGGCTTCGCTTCTCTACTGGCATCTCCAACACGAGCGCGATTCTCAGTGGCGCGCATACATTGTATAGCTTCATACCAGCGAGTTGCAGGTCGGTACAGCACCAGTGGCTACCCAAAGACGTGCGCAAATTCGTCTGGTAATGCTAGGGCGGCGCCGTTCTTCGGGGCTGCCACGTCAACATCCAAGCTTTACCATCTTCCTGTTGTCGACACAGCTTCAACGAATGCAGAAAAATCCCGCAATCACGCGTGGTGTTTGATGTTGATTGCAGTTAGGATAGACTGAGCATTCAGAACTCTATGAGAGCGACTTTCTGTGGCGCGCAGGCCCCAGTGCTCGTGGATGCCTCGGTTGAGCGCTAGTCACGCTAGTACCAAGGCGGCCGTCACGTTTTCCAAGGTTGTACAGAATACTCCACGCCTAGGCAGCCTGTACAAAGTACATCGTCATTCCTCGCCTCGTGCTTAGAACCCCCTCCAAAAAATTCAAGGCTACGGACTGATCTCAAGGTTTAGATAGAAGGCTTCGACGATCTTCCTTCGGAACATGCTGAAAACAAGGCGACAACACCATGAGGGGCAGTATCCGACATGACGCCGAATTCCAGTTATCCCCGCACGCCCGTTGGTCCATTGCACTGCCGGTGCCGCACATGATGTACCGGTATATAGGTGTACTAGAGGTACCATGTTGAGCCTTCGCTGTCGTGACATTGAACGCATAAAGCCTTTTTTCGAATTCGTACCATTGTAATAATCAATCATGCCTCTGTCCACTGAAGTCGTCCAGAATCTCAAAAAGTCCGTCGACACAGCCTGCGCGGATCCCAAGACATCTATCCCAGGAACTAGTGTTGTAGTTGTGGGAAAAGATGGCAAAGAACTCTTCGCGCACGCCGCTGGTAAGAGAGGAGCTGCAAGCAGCGAGAACATGACGCTTGACAACGTGTTCTGGATCGCATCTTGCACTAAGATGATCGCTGGGCTTGCTTGCATGCAGCTCGTTGAGCAAGGAAAGCTGCATTTAGATGATGGAGACGAGATGGAGACTTTGGTTCCGGAGTTGAAGGAAACCAAAGTGCTGCAGAAGGATGGTAGTCTGGCAGAGAAGAAAGGGAAGATTACGCTGAGGATGCTCCTGTCGCATACTGGTATGAGTGACTCCCACAAACTAGAGCGTCTTCTTGCTGACTATGGTGAACAGCTGGTTTCGGCTATACCTTCTTTAACGAACAACTGCGCGACTTTTCGTCGCCAGACAGCTTCCATAACGAATTCTCGGGCAGTGTTAAAGATATCCTCCAACCGCTGACCTTCCAACCGGGAGAGGGATGGCAATACGGTGTAAACATTGATTTCGCCGGTCTGGCTCTCGAGCGTAAGACTGGCCTGTCTCTGAACGATTACTGCCTCAAGAATATCTTCGAGCCGTTGGGATTGAAGAACATCACCATGTTTCCCACCGAAGACATGAAGAAGCGGCTAGCGCATATGCACCAGCGAAACCACGATGGCAGTCTGGTTGAGCGCGACCACCTCATGCTCAAGGTCTTGGGAGCTAAGACTGATGAGATAAGCGACATACTCAACAGTGGAGGCGCAGGTGCTTTCGCGATACCGTCGGACTATGCACGTAGGTTGCAAACATATCCCCTTAACATCACAGCGGGCTAACGGCGAATAGAAATCATCGCGACCTTGCTCAACGACGGCACATCACCAAAAACTGGCGTTCAGCTGCTGAAGAAAGAGACAGTCGACCTCATGTTCACGAATCAGATCCCACAATTCCCTGACTTCGGTCGCCAGGGAATTCCAGCAGCCAAGCCCGATCTCACAAACCCTATTTCCGACGTATATCCTGTCGAAGGAAATCCACCCCAGGGATGGGGCCTGACATTCATGTTATCTAACGGAGGTCCGACTGGCCGGTCCAAGAGTACTGGGTTCTGGGCTGGTCTGCCGAATTGCTGGTGGTGGTGTGATAGAGAGAAGGGAGTCGGCGGAATTGTATGCTGTCAGATCCTGCCGTTTGGCGATCCCAAGGTGCTTGGGTTGTGGTTCGACATTGAGACGCAGATCTACAAAGCCCTGGGAGCTTGATCAGATGTCATGTTGGGTGGCTTTGCAGCAATTGCTTATGCAATCGGCCCGTCTAGTTGTGTCGGATTCGGTCGGAGGGACATGATCGTCAGCGTTCTGATTTCCAAGCTCGCGTCAAGTTGCATGGTCATGGGCAATCGCTTTCCTTTCTCACTTGATATACTCTTGATGGAGCGTCGAAACCATAATGTTGGGTCTAGGGAAGCCTAAATTGGTTCGTGAGCATAGTGCGTATCGTACCCCCACATGTTGTTAGCGTCACTTGTCATCTACAGACTACCAGGTTGTCCGTGGGTTACAGATAAGCCACGAACGCGCACGATTAGAAAACGTGCAATGAAGCTGCAATTTGAGCTGATAATTGAATTGCTTTTTGTGGCGGTGAAAACGTTGAAACCATCCACAGCTTTGCATATGGGCCGATCCGATGCTCGTTTCACACAAGTTGCATTGGAGAAGGTTTCGGAACAGTCCGATCGTCAGACAAAGGGCCAATTATAACATGATAGGCTGCAAGCTGAGAGAAGTAGCGCCTAGGTCAGACCGAATGTCCGGTACAAACCATCCCGTGAGCTCACGGGATAACGTTACGATGGAATATTGAGGGCTGCTTTTGGTGAGAACTGTGCGGTCGTAAACAAGGAACACATGTTTGGAATGCATGCGATCGACGGAACCAGCCGTGAAGCATCCTCAATCGTCAATTGTGGGCAGGACTGAAGCTTGCGTTGAGCATCATAATTCCCTGCCACGCGTTAGCCTTCCCCGCATTTCTGTGTTGGGATGTGGGCCCTAGCCGGCAACGCGGGGTGTGCATATCAGTAACGCACTTGTCTCTTTGCATCAAGCATACCTCTCGTGTCTTTCCCTCTTTTTGCCGTACAATCCGAGCAGCAGCCATGAACTTCGTGGACGTGCAACCTAAGTCGTTCCTCGATTATGCCTGGACGTCGCCCTCTTCGGCGGCGATGGCGGCCACCAAACCTTCCAAGACAAGTCGGAAACAGAACAGGTGCTGCGATCAATGTCGTAAAGGAAAGAGGGCGTGCGATGCGGCTATCCTGGAGGACACTCTTTTAGAAACGAGTAAATCTGGAGCAACCCCTACAGTGTTCCATTATAGTGGTGAGCCACACCCCTTTTGATGGTAGCGCAGACGTCAGCTAACCTGTCAGACGTTTACGGGCCACTAGCTTCGTGCGGTAATTGTGAGAAGACGAAGAAGAGCTGCACTTTCGAGTGGCTGCGCTCACAGCGTGTATCGCAAGCTTCACAACCACCACAGACAGCTGCGCCGCCAGCAAAGAGGCGCCGTACGCGAAGCAATTCCACCAGCCGAGCACAGAAGCCAAATGTAGCTTGGCATTCTACCACAACGACCAAGTCAAAAGAGAGCCGACAGTTGAGCAACGATGAATTTCTCGCTCATACTCCACCCGTTGAACTAGGTGTAACTTTTGGAGATTTTCCGTGCGGTTCTTCTATGTTCACCGCCGATCCCACAATCGCCCTGTTTCATGAACCGTCGCAGACATTCGAGAAAGAAGGGACAAGAGATGAATCGGAGCTCGCTGGCGGGTTTGCCGAGGAAAACTGGACTCTGCTCGATTGCGACTCTGGTAGAGGCTCATCCTTGAAAACAACTTCAGAGATTAGCGATGACAAGCCCGAGCGCGACAGCCCTTCAGACTATCCAGACACGAGTAGCATAAGCATAAGCAAACCACCTTCTACCATATCGGAAGGGACTGTCGCACGTACCGGTCAAAAAAGGCGTCGCTCCAGCTCCTCGGCATCAATCTCAAACGGTGCGCATTCTTACCCAGTAATATCATATGCCAGCGATATTCTTTCATCGAGCAACAACGCGTATCTGACTGAAAGCTTGCTGAGGATCTATCATGATAGTTTCGAAAACGCACTTGCATGCTGGGTAACAGAAAGAACCTGTCCCTACAGTGCAAAATCGGATACTCTGCTAGCCACGAATGCTAGACCCGATTGGAATAGAATCTATCACCGAGTGGTTCGCCTCGATAGACTAGCATCTACCATCAGAGGACGCAAGCTTACCCAGACGGAAGACCGCGCTGCATCCAGGGCTTTGGACTTGGCGGTCTTCTCCTTCGCTTCACAGTGGGCGCAATCCAGTGCCAGAAGTAGAACGAAGTATCCGTTCCATAGCACTTCGATCGATGGTGGCAGCAGCGTGTTTGATAGCGAAGAGGACGAATGCACTCCGACCGGCTTGGACTTCGATCGTACGTTACAGATATCAGCATGGCATGAGGCCCGCAACGCACTACAAAAGGCTGGCGAGGTGGAGTCTTTCCGAGTGGTACTCGCACAAATCATCTTCGCTTTGACACAAAGACCGGTTGAGACAGTTGAAGAAACACAGGATGCGCCGAACTCTGTTTCGAAGACCGAACTGATGGAGACAGACGCTTGTGCGCAAGTATCGAGAGAAGGTACACCCTTGCTTGCAACCGATCAGGATATGGACGACTGTGCAGACTTGATGTCGAAATTGAATCTTGCAATCGAGGCTGATGGACCACCTGTCCATCTTGAATCAGGTCTCCGGCTCATTCATTCTTTGAGATCACGCATGACCATGTCTAGAGAAGCGCGACGCAGCAGCTCCGCACGGCAACGACGCTCGTCAGTTGTGCGGCTTGAAGATGCGGACCGTGCAACAGTAGACCTTCTGTTCTGGTTGGGCGTTATGTTCGACACCCTGTCAGCAGCAATGCACAAACGACCGTTGGTGGTATCGGATGAAGATAGCGATGTAGTGCTTAGCGAAAGCATGCAAATCGAGCACTCGGTCCAACAGGCAGTAACACCCTCCTCGACAGACGAAGGCGACGGACTCTGGGATGAGTATTTGTTCGCCCGACAACAACAACAGAACCCGGAGCATGTACCCATGAGATGGCCATGCTCATTCGATGAAGCGGCAACCGCGCTGTGTGATGCAGCCCCTGTCAAGGTGTTACTGTTCAGGAGGGTTTGCCGAATCCAGACGCTCCTTACAAGGAACGCGCGAGGCGCGAAGGTTGAAGAGGCTGTTAGTTCGGCGATGGACGTGTGCAACCACTGGGATGCGCTGTACGCTCCTTTCATACGGGACTGCATCCAGAACCACGACCGCCTCCCACCACGCGTCCAGTCGTGGTACGTTTGTGTTACCGGCCATTGGCACCTGGCAACGCTTCTGCTTGCAGACTTGATGGAAGTGGTAGACGAGTCAGAGCTTGGGCTTGAAGAAGCGACACAGCAACGGAATCTAACCGCTTTCATCGCAAAGTTCCGTGAGAACAACTGCCGGGTATTATCCGATCTGGCGAGCTGCGCATGCCCGCGAGAAGACGCATCGTTCCCACAGTCCCGCGAATTTCATTTTGCAGTGAACGAAGGCGCACTGTTGACGGAACCATGGACTGTGGTGTTGATTCGGGCATTCGCCAAGGCGGGTGTTTTGTTACTGGAGTCAGACACTTTATTACCGTCTGACCTGGATCGTGAGGATGCTTTCCAACGAGCTGATGCTTGTATCAAGGCGTTATGGTTTTTGGGCAGAAAATCTGACATGGCTCTTTCGGCGGCGAATATTTTGGGAGAGGCGTTGAAGCAGCGACGAAAAAGTGCGCAGGATAGGGTTAGCGATATGAGCGTCTTCTTAGAGAGTGAACTGTGGCATGATTTGGAAGGGGCGTTTGAGGTGGACTGTGAACTATAGCCAGCCACAATGTACTACTTCTGTGACATGACGCGCGATGTGACGACGTGAAGTGAAAATACTGGCGGACTACTGCCAAAAAATAAGTGAGTACTGAGATGGGTAAGGCGCTCGGACTGCAGATGCAAACCACGTGTTTTCGTGTTCGTCAGAATTCGGAAGGAGCGATAGGAGATTGTGCGACGGTCAATTGCAGCGTACCATGTTACCTCTACTGCTGTTGCGACCGGGCTAGCAAAACACATTAGTTGCGACTTGCCATATGACACAGTCCTCTTTCTTCTATTTCCAGCCGTTGGCCAACCCCCTTCCCGCGGTCACGCCAATCGCGCTAAGACGCGTGCAACGGCCGACTGTTCGAGCCTCGTCTTCCCCACACCCACGTCATGGGTCTCACAGCGTACGCGTCTAGACCGCGTCAGACCTGAGTCTCTACTGATATCAACATAGCTTGTGGGATACGATTAAGAAGCACGAAGAGAGCGTACCGGTTGCGCAGCTTGCCGAAGAGCACCACCGGCGTCATGGCAGGCCACTCCGCATTGCTGTCGACGAGGCCGATTGGCGCTTCAACAACCTCACGGTGCAGCAAGTGTATACCATACGGGAGAGTGAGTAGTACACGCAGCATCTTTTCCCCTCGCTGACACGGCTAGCCTCCAATGAGTATGCTTTCCAAGGCATCGAGAAAGCCATGTTCTACCGTATCTGCCGCCTTCTCACCCTGGATATCCAGCTCATATTCGTCTTCGATGGCCCCGGTCGACCCTGGAAGCGAGGCAAAAGAGGAGGAGGGCGGATCAACTTCGAAGAGCAGCGTCTGCTCAAGGAGATGCTTCAATACTTTGGGATCCCATACCATGAAGCGCCAGGAGAGGCAGAGGCAGAGTGCGCTCGTCTGCAGATTCTGGGCCTGGTTGACGCTGTTTGGTCACAAGACTCCGACTGCATCATGTTTGGCTGCACTCTCTGGCTACGCGACCATCGCATCGCGAAAGAAAAGGGCATCACGGACAGGTCCAAGGAGAACACCAAGAAGAATGGAAAATACGCCAACGTTGTACGAGCATCCGACTTGAAGGAGAAGTATGACCTAGACCGAGATGGACTAGTGTTGTTTGCAATGCTCGTCGGCGGCGATTACGACGTGAAAGGTTTACCCCAGTGTGTGCCATCTCTGGCTCTGCAGGCGGTCAAGCAAGGGCTTGGCCGACGACTGGTTGCATGTCGAGATCAGATGGAGTGCGGTCTTTGGGCTGTAGAGTTGGCCATGTTCCTTGAGAAAACTGCTCGCGGGCGCAGCATCGACATCCCACTAGGCTTTCCGGATTTCAGAACCTTGCAGAAGTACTACAACCCCAAGGTCACAAGCGACGAAGATCTGCTCAACAAGTCACGGCTCAGCCTTGACTGCGTTCGTCCGATCCAGGAACTGAAGTTGCTCACACTCACCAGCCAGCGCTTCAACATATGGGGACGTCTGTACATGAACTGGGTCGGACCTGTGCTGTTGACACGAAGCCTGACCACGAGAGATCCATCTTTACCTCTTGAGCCAATTCATCACATGAAATTCCCGAAACAACGAGTGAAGAAGACTGATGACGAGCCACCAATGCGTACTTTCGAACGCAAGCTGACCTTTTCCCCTTTTGGCGTCACTTCTCTGGGCCAAGCCGATTTTGAAGGCGCTCGATTGGGTCATTGGAACGGAGATAAAGAGACGTTATTCGACCCAGATTATCGTGTGGAATGTGAGTTTCCGGAGTACTGGCTGCGTAAAGTCCTTCCAGCAGACATACTATATCCGCCATCTCGAGCACAAAAGCCTACGTCTAAACGTAAGCGACCGACAGATGACACCGAGGAAGAATCCGGGGTGTCAAGCACAGCTAAGCGGAAACGTCAGAACAAAAGGGACGATATTTCCGCCGCTAGAGCCCCACGCAGTGCATCACCGAGGAAGTTAAAAGAACCAGCCTCTATTGCCAGGTCTCGCAATATGCCCCTGACGCCGACAGCGCAAAAGATTCTCGACTGCATCGAATTGTCCGAATCTGATGATGAAGATGGACTCTCCCTACCAGCCAAACCTCGCCCTCAAGAACTTGCACTGAATCAAGTGCATGTGTCTCATATCGTTGATCTTGATTCACCCGAGCCACCAGGTCAAGAGAGCAATATGTCCGTCTCCAATACACATCGAGCTCATATAGAAAACGCACAGCCGTTGGATATCTCAGACGAAGAAGATGAAGAGCTACAGCTGGCTTTGCGCCTAAGCATGCAAGACCAAGGCGTTATGATCCATCCAACAAAGAGTCCTTCTGGATTCCCATCTTCCAGTCGGGGTAAGTATGAAAGCATTTTCGCCATGAGGGAAGCAGGTAGGGATGTGTTAGGCACCTCTGTTCCGGCCTGGTCGCTCGACCAAACAGACAGCGACGCTCTACCATCTAGAGCTGCTCAAACTCTCCATAGACAATTAGAAAGCACTCCACCAGACGTTTCACGAACGGCAACAAGGGGTGTCCACGCAGGTCTTATAGGAAGAGGACCAGTTGATTTACCCGATTGGTCACGTTCTCTGCCGCCTGCTGCTCATCTACCAAAGCCTGCGACGTCGTCTTCCGGATCTGGCATCAAAGACCATGTCCAAGCAATCACGACACCTTCTGCCAATGAGATCCGCGCTGCTCGGCTTCGCCACTTCGAGACGTCGTCTCCTCGTCCCCTGCAGAACACAAACGATCAACCTCTTCTACCGCTTGCTCCAATGACAAACAAACGACCGGCAGCTGATTATCATGTACCCGTGGGCGTTGAGTGTATCGATTTGACAGATGACTGAGCGGCAGGTTATGGCTGCCGTCTAACATCGATATACACAGTATATCTACTACATCGATCGTATATCTACAAAGTTCAGTCAAAAATAGGCTCAATCCCTGACCTCTACCAAGATATTGTGGAACGCGTTCTCAACGTCGCTACACCTACGGAAGCGCTAAAAGACGAACCGATGTGCTTTGTCTGTCGTCAAGAATATCAAAGCGTCGGCTCAGGCATGGAGACTCATCTAGATTCCCTTAGCCAACTACCCGGCGCATATGGGACGACCTTTGTTGAGCAGACTTTCGAAGCCGTTCGAACACCATGTGGGCATGTGTTTTGCATCTCTTGCTTGAGCGCAGGGTTCAAGCGGACGACAGCATGTCCCTGTACTATGTGTCGTAGACCCATCGAGATTCCATTTCTCTCTGCACTAGAGAACACAGACGATGATCTACCCAAAGATGTTGCATATATGAAGCGACATAACCCGATTGGTCTCATAACCGCAGAGCCGCGGCTCAACGATGTTAAGGCTGTCGCGCGCTTCGACACACCACTTGCTAAGTACGAGGATGCTTTGAGGATGTACTAGTTCTTCTGCGACTGTATCAAAGATCTCGAGAGCAGCATGGGTGACGAACACGGTCGATGTAACAAGTGAGAGGGCCCAGTACGGACGTTGATGTGCAAGCTCGTTCAGGAAGAGATGCCTGTGGCTTACGGAGGTGTAAGCCAGAGAGAGGCGTTGGTGTGCGTATGTTGAGTGCATGATTAAGGCCGTGTTCGTGTGGCAAGCGTACTACTACCGCGCACGAGGACTGATGTTCCTGCGCATCGGGCAGATGGGCATTAGTGCAGTAGGAGTGGAGGAGGGTGTTCGGGGATACCGGACAGATTAGAGGGAGTCTGACAATGGTATTTGTGGACAATGCCAATAGACCACAGAGCTGCAATCACCGACCTGAAGAGGCTTTCACTGTGTACAGAGAAATAACATGCTCGCATCGATCCTTTGCCGGCTTCAACCACCATATACAAAATTCTTGATAGTAACACGTGATGATAGTTCTTGTAGTTACAAGTGCTCCAGACCATTAGCAAATTGCTTTACATTTTGAATCCCGGCACTATATGAATCTCGAATCTCTACGTGAACAAGTCTGGGTACCGCGCCTGTTCCGCACTAGGGTCTTCTGCGCGCAACAGCATGGCAAAAGCACCCGCGGTATTGGATGTGCGCGTACAGATGCCAATCAACGTAGCGTGGAAGAGCGATCGTTGTAGGCTGTGAAGCTAGCGCAATCGTCCAGATGTCAACGGCTATCACAGATCAGCCTGACAGCTCTAGCTAAATCACGGATACCACAGGACTCACTGCGCGTGTCCCATGTTTTCAAGCAGATGCAAAGTCCTGCGCTGATATCAACGTCCGAATCCGGTACGCTGTTTCCCCTCATCGCGGCAGTCCATTCCCAGCAGCACCGCTTCCGCCACTTCTAGAGCTCTCACTGCTCCCGTTGCCTACTCTAACACCCATCCTCGCACCCGGCTGCCTCGCCAGCGCCAGTCTAACTGGCTCTTCTCTTCCCTGTCCAACAATTCCACTACCACCAGCTGCGACCGCACTTCCGCTTGCACTCCCGCTTCCAATGCCCATGGGTCCCCGTCGCAACAGTTCTTCGAGCCCCAAGTCGCGCCATGTTGGTTCCTTCTTCGTCTGTGTTGCTCGCTGTATGCCGAATGCCGCGTGCTGGTCTGGTACAACGTCGTCCTCGTCCTCAGGGTTTACAGGTTGGAGGTGTGGGGGAACGTAAATATCTTCGGGCGTGAGTTGCGAAGAGGTGAGATTCGTGAACTGCTCGAGGAGGTCGGCGTGGTGCGACGAGTGCATGTGCAGGTAGGTTGCCGTAGAATCGCGCGTCTGCGGCCAGTTAGTCGGAATGCTGATTGCAAGGTGCGGAGATGCTCAGCTACCATTTTAGGGTATTGTGCAGTTTGATAATGTGTGCGTAGTATTGGTGT